>Ga0208948_1000075_pt1 | contig 45039 bp, 47 predicted proteins | sample AOAMet11_17_M020_2_FD_188228 | JGI IMG/M metagenome (GOLD analysis project Ga0208948, IMG submission 188228) | Ammonia-oxidizing marine microbial communities from Monterey Bay, California, USA - CAN11_17_M020 (SPAdes) | ecosystem: Environmental > Aquatic > Marine > Intertidal zone | place...
TGCTGAAGAGGCTCCTGCTGAAGAAGCTCCTGCTGAAGAAGCTCCTGCTGAAGAGGCTCCTGCTGAAGAAGCTCCTGCTGAAGAAGCTCCTGCTGAAGAGGCTCCTGCTGAAGAGGCTCCTGCTGAAGAGGCTCCTGCTGAAGAGGCTCCTGCTGAAGAAGCTCCTGCTGAAGAAGTTCCTGCTGAAGAAGCTCCTGCTGAAGAAGAATCTGTTAAGACAGACTCTTCAGATGATGAAAGTAAATAAATTAGATATTAATCTAGTTTGTGTTGGCTCTATTGGAAAATCTAGAGGGTTGGTTGGAGAGTTTTTCTTAAACTCTTTTTGTGATCCTCAAGATAATATTCTCAATTACACTTCAATTTTGATTGAAGGTCATGAAGACCTTCAAATAGATTATATAAAAAAATTTAATAATAAATTCTTATCTAAGATAAGATCTATAGATAATATTGATTTGTTAAAAGGCTATACTAATTTAAAACTATTCATAAATAAATCTGAACTTCCCAGATTAGAAGAAAATGATTTTTACTGGCACGATCTCATCGGTATGCGTGTTGTAGATTGTAATGGTAATGATGAGCTCGGTGAGGTTGTAGAAATTTCAAACTATGGCTCAAATGATTTGTTGGAAATATCACCATCAGGCTCTTCAGTTGATTCAAAGAAAAGACAAATACCATTTGTTAAAAAAATTTTTATAATCGAAATTGACCCAGAAAATAAAAAAATCTTGGTCGACTGGCCAAAAGATTTTTAAGGCCATGAATATTAACGTATTAACAATTTTTCCCGAGATCTTTTCTTTTTTTGATCATGGTCTTGCAGGTCAATCAATCTCAAACGGTAACGTGAATTTGAATGCCCTAGACATTAGAAAAAATTCAATTAACAAGCATAGACAAATTGATGCCAAGCCATACGGGGGAGGCGAAGGAATGCTGATGATGGCGGAACCATTAGCAAAAACCCTTAAAGAAATACCAAAGAAAAAAAGAGGTCGTGTGGTTAATTTCTCACCTCAAGGATCAAAGCTTAATCAAAAAAAAGTTGAAAATTTAGCTAAGGAAGAAAATATTACATTTATATGTGGAAGATATGAGGGTATTGACCAAAGATTTATCGATAAATATGTAGATGAAGAAATTTCTTTGGGTGATTTTATTCTTAATGGTGGTGAGGCAGCTGCTTTGTGCGCCATAGATGCAATTATAAGAGTAATTCCTGGAACGGTTGGTAATAAGAATTCATTGATCAAAGATACATTTTCAAATGGTTTTTTGAAGGGGCATTCATACACAAGACCTGAGGTATTTGAAGGCATGACTGTTCCAGACGTCCTTTTATCTGGAAATCATAATGAAATTAAGGAGTGGAAGGCAAAAAATTCTTTAATTCAAACTTATTTAAGAAGACCCGAACTATTAAATGATGTAAAATTGACAAATAAACAAAAAAAACTCTTGGAAGAATTGCTAACAAAGGATATCCTATAGCACTTTTTAGGTGAATAAAAATGACAAACAAAGATATAAATAACGAAGATACCTCTACTACCCCAGAAATCAGTGATGACACTGACTCTGTAACTGAAGAAGCTACTTTAGAATCATCCGATGCAGTAACTGAAGAACAAGATCAAGCCCCAGCTGTATCATTGGAAGAAAAATCACCTGCTCAAATAGTACAACAGTTTGAAAAAAAACAGTTAAAAACAGATATCCCATCTTTTAGACCTGGAGATACAGTTGTTGTTTCTGTCAAAGTTAAAGAAGGAGAGCGATCAAGGCTTCAAGCATTTGAAGGCGTTGTAATGGGCTATAAAAAAGGTGGTCTTAACTCTTCTTTTATTGTAAGAAAAATTTCTAGCGGTATTGGTGTTGAAAGAACCTTTCAAACACATAGCCCGATGATAGATTCAATTGAAGTTAAGAGAAAAGGTGATGTAAGGCAAGCTAAACTTTTCTATCTAAGAGATCGTTCTGGTAAGTCAGCAAGAATCAAAGAAAGATTAGACTAGTTAATGAGAAGGTATCTTTTAAAGGATCCTATTACTAGGTCCTTTATAGACTACCTGTTTATTGAAAAAGGCCTATCTCAAAATTCAGTTAAATCCTACCAATCTGACTTACTCCATTTTATGGAATGGTCGATACAGGTTTTAAAAATACCAGCTAAATTAACTACCTCCCAAGACATAAATAAATATATTAAATATTTATTTGATCAAGATTTTAAAAGCTCATCGGTTAATAGAAAAATATCATCGATTAAAGCCTATTTTATATTTCTTAAGAAAAAGAAATATATAGACGTTATTCCTACTGAAGATATACCAATTCCAAAGCAGAATAAAAACCTACCAAATTCCATGTCAGAGAAAGATGTTGAAACTCTTTTATCCTGTATAAATGCAAAAAAAGATATTGAAATAAGAGATAAGGCAATGGTTGAGCTTCTTTATGCAACTGGAGTAAGAGTCTCTGAATTAATAAATATAAAGTTCAGTAATATCGATATGAACAGGAATGTTGTAAGAGTTTTAGGGAAGGGCTCTAAAGAACGCTTGATCCCTTTTGGTGAGCAAGCTCATGATTCTATTGCTAAATACTTATTAATTAGAGGCAAGAGCCAATCGAAAGAGCTGTTTTTAAGCAACAGAGGTAAGATTTTAAGTAGAGTTAGCTTTTGGAATAGGGTTAAAGTTTATTTAATAAGATGCAATCTCAAATCAAATATCTCGCCTCATACTTTAAGACATGCATTTGCAACACATTTATTAAATAGAGGTGCTGATTTAAGATCTGTTCAAATGTTACTTGGCCATAGTGACTTATCGACAACTCAAATATATACTCATATCGCAAAACAAAGATTAAGTGATATTTTAAAAAAACATCATCCACGAGGCTAAAATGAATAAATACGTTCTTATTTCTACCTTCTTTTTTTCACCATTTTCTTTCTCCAATATCATAGAGGAAAAAGTTTTAGCTGTTCTACCTCCTGAATCAAAAATAGAGTCAATAGAAGAATCAGTAATCGATGGTCTTTATAAGGTGTATTTTGGTGATTTGCAGCCGCTATATGTATCCAAAAACGGTAACTATTTTATATATGGCGACCTTTATCAAATTGAGCAAGATAGTGTTAAAAATTTAAGTACATTAGATCTTGATAAAAGAAGAAAAACTCTCTTAGACGCCATTCCTGATAAAGACCTAATCCAATTCACATCTGATAATGAAAAACATAATATATTCGTATTTACTGATGTAGATTGCGGTTATTGTAGAAAATTCCATAGCCAAATTAGTGACTATAACGAACTTGGTATATCTGTAAATTATGTTGCTTTTCCAAGGTCAGGTATTGATGGCGAAACTTATCAAAAAATGGTGAGCGTATGGTGCTCAAGTGATAAAAAGAAGTTACTATCAACTCTTAAAGATGATAAAGAAATTGAATCACTTTTTTGTACAAATCAACCAATTACTGAACAATATAACCTAGGTAAGACGCTTGGGGTGACCGGAACACCTGCAATATTTACAAGCAATGGTTCGCAGATAAAGGGTTATATCCCTCCTTTAGAACTTGCTCAAAGACTATCAGAGTAGATTATGCCAGACCTAAGATTTGTAAACGCAGATAAACTACCTCCTTATATTTTTTCTGAAATAAATGCTTTAAAAAGTAAAGCTAGATCTGATGGCGAAGATATCATTGATCTTGGTATGGGAAACCCTGACCAACCAACTCCTCAAGCTATTGTAGATAAGCTCACAGAAACAGTAAAGAATCCTTTAACGCATAGATATTCTCAATCCGCAGGCATTCCAAAATTAAGACTTGCTATTGCAAATTGGTATAAAAGAAAGCATAAAGTGGACTTATGTATAGATAAAGAGGTAGTTACTTGCATGGGTTCTAAAGAGGGTATTGCACACCTTTCTTTAGCTACATTATCTCAAAATGACTCCGTGATTGTTCAGTCTCCAACTTATCCAATACATTCTTACGGAGTGGTTATTGCTGGTGCTAACTTAAAATCAGTTCCGTTGAAAGATGATTTAAATACTTTTATTGATGATATAGAAGCTAGTATTTTGCAGTCAGTAAAAAAACCAAAAATGATCATCATTAACTTTCCATCTAATCCAACAACTCAAATAGCAGATAAAGATTTCTTTAAAAAAATTATAGCTATTGGAAAAAAATATGATATCTGGGTCATTCATGATTTAGCATATTCAGATATTTCATTTGATGGTTACAAAGCACCATCAATTTTAGAAATTAAAGGAGCAAAAGATATCGCAGTTGAATTTTTTACTATGTCAAAATCTTACAATATGCCAGGTTGGAGAGTGGGCTTTTGTTGTGGAAATCAAGATCTCATAGAGGCCTTGAAGAAAATGAAATCTTATTTAGATTATGGGACTTTTACGCCTATACAAGTTGCTGCCATAAAAGCATTAAATGAGTGTGATGAAGAGGTGGATAAAATTTGTAATTTATATAAATCTAGAAGGGATGAATTATGTGATGGATTGAATAGAGTTGGATGGAGTATTGAAAAACCGCTTGCAACTATGTTTGTTTGGGCAAAAATACCTAAAAAGTTTGAACATCTAGGGTCTCTTGAGTTTAGTAAAATGTTAATATCTGAAGCAAAGGTAGCAGTATCTCCTGGGGCAGGTTTTGGAGTTGAGGGTGATGGTTATGTTCGATTTTCATTAATTGAGAATGAACAGAGAATTAGGCAAGCAATCAGAGGAATAAAAAATATTTTAGGTAATTAAATGAAAATATTGAAAGTAGGAATATGTGGTTGGGGCAATGTTGCCACTGGAATGTTTAATGCAATTGAGTCTAATAATAAATTTATTAAACAATCGGGAGTTAATATAGATATTAGTTGTATTGGAGCTAGAAGAGATAACCCAAAATGTAATCCAGGAAACGTTCCTGTATTTAGAGATATTTTTGAAATACCTGATCAAGATATAGATGTTGTAATAGAGTTAATTGGTGGGGTAGAGGTCGCAAGAGAGCTAATTTTAAAATCAATACGTGCTGGCAAGCATGTTATTACAGCCAATAAAGCAGTAATCTTCAACCACGGCGACGAAATTTTTGCAGAAGCTAATAACTATAATGTAAAAGTTTTATTTGAAGCTGCTGTTTGTGCAGGAACTCCAATAGTAAAGATCTTAAAGGAAGAGCTTGCTTCAAATAAGATTAAAAAGATATCAGGAATGCTTAATGGTACGTCCAATTTTATTTTATCTAATATGGAAGAAGGTAATGAGTTTAGATCAACGTTGGAACTGGCACAGCAAGAGGGCTATGCAGAACCAGATCCATCATTTGATATTGATGGGGTGGATGCTGCTCACAAAATTGGCTTACTTTCATACATAGCATATGGATTATCACTTCCTCCAAAAGAGTTTTATATTGAAGGCATAACCAAGATTGATAAAAAAGATTTTATTTATGCTGAAATGCTCGGTTATACGATCAAGCACCTTGCTGTTTCTATGGATAATGATGAAAGTATTGAGCTTAGAGCTCATCCAGCATTAGTTTCTAAGGATTCTTATCTAGCTAATTTAAAAGGTGTAAGAAATGGAATAGAAGTTGATACTGACCTTATTGGTAAAATTCATATTGCGGGATCTGGTGCTGGCCAAGAATCAACCGCTTCTGGATTGATATCTGATATTATTCATTTAGCAAATTCAAACAATAATATGCTTAATTTTGTTAGCTCCAGCAATGAAAAACCAATCAAAGAGTTTGAAGATTTTTCATTTCAATACTACTTTTATATTGAAGTAGAAGACAACCCTGGAGTTATGGCATCAATTACTACAGCCCTTGCTGAATCGAATATAGGTATAGAGTCTATGGTTCAAAAAGAAGACCTTGGTAATAATTTAGTTCCCATTATTCTTATTTCTGACATTTTTAAAGAAAATAAGCTTGAAGGAATAAAAGACAAGATTCTCTCACTCAGCTCTGTTACAAATCTTAGAACTATTAGAATAGAAAGCACAGATTAATGCTTTTTCATAGCACAAGAGGCGGGGATAAAAATAAATCATTTGAAGAAATCCTTATGCAAGGTCTTGCATCAGATGGGGGCCTATTCATGCCCGATGAATGGCCTCAAGTTGACCTTAATTTGCTCAAAAAACAAAAAACATTCATAGACGTAGCCAAACATATCGTACCGCTTTATACCTCATCCTCATTTATGAAAAGTGAAGTATTAGAGCTTTTAGATGATACTTGGCATGATTTTTCAAATGAAGACTTTGCTCCAATCTATAAATTAGATGGGGAGAAGTCAATTCTAGAGTTATTCCACGGACCTACCGGAGCATTTAAGGATTTTGGATTACAGCTTGCAGCAGCTTTTTTTAATAAAACTCTTAAGAAAAATAATAAAACCGCAGTGGTTCTTGGGGCAACTTCTGGGGATACTGGCTCAGCAGCAATTGATGCATGTAAAAGATTTAATTCTATTAAAAGTTTTATATTACTGCCCGATAGAAATATGTCAGATATACAAAGAAGACAAATGACAACGGTTAATAGTGATAATGTTTTTACTATCCTTGTTGATGGAAGCTTTGATGACTGCCAAGACATTGTTAAGCAAGGGTTCCAAGAAAGATCATTTCTTAAAGATGATCAATATTTATTAGCAGTAAATTCAATTAATTGGGTGAGAATTATCGGTCAAATTTGTTATTATTTTTATGCCTCAATGGTAGTTAATAATTTTTCGAAGAGTCTTAATTTTGCTGTACCTACAGGCAATTTTGGTAATGTTTTTGCATGTTATGCTGCTAGTAAAATGGGCATGCCACTAGAAAAGATAATTGTTGCCGTAAATGATAATAATATTTTAGATAGATTTTTTAGAAGCAATGATTATTCAAAAAAAGATGTATACGAAACACTTTCACCAAGTATGGATATCAGTGTTGCAAGTAATTTTGAGAGGCTAATTTATGATTTATATGCGGAGAGAGATTCGGAAATATGCGCAAAGCTTTATACAGCTTTTCCAAACGCTCCAATAGAGTTAGATGAAAAAATTTGGATGAAGAGCAATGATATTTTTTTAAGCCACACTGTTAGAAACGATGACACAATTGCTAATATGAGATATGTAAAGAATACTTATAATTATCTTGTCGATCCGCATACGGCTGTTGGAACCTCTGCTGTTGACTATCTCAATAAAAAACTCAAAGGACATACGCTTGTTCTTTCAACAGCACACCCTGCTAAGTTTCCTGACGTTATTGAAGAAGCTGGGCTAGAGTTATCTGAGATTCCAAGAAGTCTATCTGATGCCATGCAAGGCAAAGAATACGGAGTCAAGATGCCAGCCTCAAAAGATGATATATTCAAATTTATAATCAAAAATAATTAAGTGGATCAAGCTGAACTCAATTCGTCATTGAACGATTTACACCAAAGGCTAGAAGAAATTGCCAACGGGCCATTTGCGCTTAATGATAAACAGAATAGATTAAAATTTATCGAAGAGAGTCTTTCTACTGAAGCTGTATGGTCAAATTTAGAGTTATCACAAAGCCTAAATAAAGAAAAATCTTCTCTTGAAAAGGCACTTGAAAACTATAACTATATAAAAGAAAAAGTTTCTGACAACTTAATACTTTTTGAGATGGCGAGCGAAGAGTCTGACGACGATGCAATAAATGATATTTTGCAAGAATATAGTTTAATGGAGCAAGGAGTAATCGATCTTGAATTTAGAAGAATGTTTACTAACAAAATGGATCCTTCATCAGCCTATGTTGATATCCAATCTGGATCTGGAGGAACTGAGGCGCAAGATTGGGCAGAAATGCTTTTAAGAATGTACTCTAAGTGGGCGGAAAGTAGAGGTTTTAAAATATCAGTTACTGAAATTTCACATGGCGAGGTTGCTGGTATTAAATCAGCCTCACTGCATGTAGAAGGTGATCATGCATATGGCTGGTTAAGAACAGAAACTGGGATTCACAGACTTGTTCGTAAGTCACCGTTTGATTCAGGAAATAGAAGACATACATCGTTTGCTTCTGTCTTTATTTCACCAGAAGTTGACGATTCAATAGAGATTGAAATAAATCCGTCTGATATAAGAATTGATACATATAGAGCATCTGGTGCAGGAGGCCAGCATGTAAACAAAACAGATTCTGCTGTTAGGCTTACTCACGAACCTTCAGGTGTTGTTGCCCAATGCCAAAGTGATAGATCTCAACATAAAAATAAAGAAAATGCTTTCAAACAACTTAAATCAAAGCTTTACGAGTTAGAATTACAAAAACAAAATGAAGAGAGACAGGTATTAGAAGAAAGTAAATCTGATATTGGCTGGGGCAGTCAAATTAGATCTTATGTCTTAGACCAGTCTCGAATTAAAGATTTAAGAACCGGTTATGAAACTGGAAATACCTCAGCAGTTTTAAACGGTGAAATAGATGAATTTATTAAATGCAGCCTTAACGAGGGGGTTTAGATGTCAGAAGATAATATTGGCGGAGAAGAAGGGATAATTGAAGAGCGAAGAAAAAAACTTGATACCTTAAGATTAAGTAACAAGGCATATATCAATGATTTTTATAAAGAGCATTACGCAAAAAACTTATCATTAGACTTTTCATCCAACACTAAAGAAGAGCTTGAATCAAAAAATATTGTTGGTATAACAGTTGCCGGTCGAGTCGTTCTCCGAAGAATCATGGGCAATGCTAGTTTCGCTACTATAAGAGATGCAAGTGGGGATATTCAAATTTATGTGAGTAAAAATACCGTTTCGAAAGAGCTATATGACGATTTTAAGACATGGGATCTTGGCGATATCATAGGTGTAGAGGGTAAGCTATTTAAAACAAGGACAGATGAACTCACCATAGAAGCTTCAAATATAGTATTGATAACAAAATCAATTAGGCCTATGCCTGATAAATTTAAAGGACTTGCAGACATTGAAACTAGATACAGGCAAAGATATCTAGATCTTATGAGCAATGAAGAGTCCAAAAAAGTGTTCCTAGATAGAACTAAAATCATTGAATCAATGAGAGGCTCGCTTAAGAGTAGAGATTTTATAGAAGTCGAAACCCCAATGATGCATCCGATTCCAGGTGGGGCTGTAGCAAGGCCATTTATTACAAAGCATAATGCTTTAGATAGAGATTTGTATTTAAGAATAGCACCTGAACTTTATTTAAAAAGACTTCTTGTGGGCGGCTTTGAAAGAGTTTTCGAAATAAATAGAAGCTTCAGGAATGAGGGTCTTTCTACTAGGCACAACCCTGAATTTACTATGTTAGAGTATTACGAAGCCTACTCTTCATTGGATAGAACCATAGAATTTACTGAGAACATGATTAAAACTGCTGCAAGTACTATTTGTGGGTCCTTAAATATTGAATGGGGAGAAGATCAAATAGACTTGTCGAATTTTAAAAAGGAAACTCTTTCAAACCTTGTGCTTGATAAAAACAAGAACCTTACTCAAAGTGACTTAGATAAACTAAGCGGCAAAGATTTATTGGATTTATTTGAAGAGACTGTTGAGAGTAATCTAATTCAGCCAACTTTTGTATTGGGCTATCCCATAGAAGTTTCGCCTTTATCTAGAAGAAATAATGAAAATCCAGATATTGCAGATAGATTTGAATTATTTATTGGTGGAAAAGAAATAGCCAATGGATTTTGTGAGTTAAATGATCCCGACGATCAAGCTCAAAGATTTAAAGACCAAGTTGAAGCCAAAAATGCTGGAGATAAAGAGGCAATGTCATATGATGAAGACTACATATTATCCCTTGAACATGGAATGCCTCCAGCTGTTGGCGTTGGAATAGGTATTGATAGATTAGTTATGATGATTACCAACCAAAGTTCTATCAGGGATGTATTGTTATTTCCTCAGCTTAAATCTTAATTAAACTTATATTTTATTTCCAATACATTGAACGAATAGTTATTCTTTTTTAATGGATCATAAGAATAACTATTTTTAAAAGTCAAAACATCTATAGTGTATTTGTTTTTTTCTTCTAATAGCTGAATGCCGCTTTGAAAAGGGCTTTTATCGATATTATTTATATAACTATCAGCAGCGCTGCTTGAGGATGCTGCTAAGCCAATAACGATGGCAGCTCCAATATAAGGAGCCATTTCTTTAAGTGCAGCATCTCCAACATCTTTTCCTCTTTCTAAAACAGGACATTCACCACTTCCACAGGACGTTGCACCAGCATAAATGTTTGAACTTAAAGAAAATGTGAGGATTATTGCAATGATTTTTACTGATTTCATACTACCAACTTAAACTATAAATTGATTTACAGGTAAATTTTTATGTCTTATTTTTGTATATATTTACCATCTAAACTTATCAAAATTTTCAGGGTTAGCCCAACCATCTGCATTATTCCAGGATCTTTTGTTGTTATAGGTTTCTAGATTGTATGAATAACATCTGCACCCAATTTTTTCATTAATAATTTCTCTTTGTAATCCCATTTTCATCATTGTGTCATCCATTAGATTTATAGAGGATGTAAATAGTATTATTTTTGAGCTAATTAAATTTTTTATAGTGCCAATATCAGTTTCATTAATATCTATGTCATCCAATGCAATAAACATATCAAAATATTGGTTGCCAATATTGGTAATGTTTGGCACGACTGAAATATTTTCTACAGAGCCTGCTTCTAATTTTTTAACTAACGAAGAGAGATCTTTCTTGGTAGATATAAGTAATTTACTACAGCCCTCATTTGAAAGGATATTTAAGATTATTCTCTCTATACCCTTTTGCATATTTATTTCAGTAGATGTTTTACCGCTTCTCTCTCAGAATTTAATTCATCAATAGAAACTTGAAATTTTGCTTTAGCAAAATCACTAAGCACAACATCTCTTTTTATTTCAACTGACCCATCTTCAAGTGTGACTAGGGGATAACCGCATATTAATCCCTCTGGAACATCGTAAGAGCCATCACTTGCAATTGCTGCACTAAAGCAATCGCCTTGCTCAGTTGGATTTTCACATGCTATGACAGTATCAAGAGCGGCTTTTGCAGCAGATGTTGCTGAAGATGCGCCTCTAGCATCAATTACTGCTTTACCCCTTTGTTGAACTAAAGGTAAGAAAGAATCCTCAATCCATTTGCTATCATCAATTACTGCATTACCTTTTTGGCTTCCAATGATTGAATTTTCAATATCAGGATACATGGTTGGGCTATGGTTGCCCCATATGATCATGTGTTTTACATCACTTACATCATTATTTGTTTTTTTAGCAATAACAGATTTTGCTCTGCTGGAATCAAGCATAGTCATTGCCATCCATAACTGTGAATCATTATTAGCAGAGTTTTTACCAATTAATGCATTAGTATTAGCTGGATTACCTACCACAAGAACTTTTGCATTCTTCTTACCAAATTTTCCAATCGCCTCGCCTTGTTTTACGAAAATACCACCATTAATTTTGAGAAGGTCTGACCTTTCCTCAATTTTTTTGCCTTCATAAACAATACCTCTAGGTATACTTCCAACCAACAAAAACCAATCAGCTTCCAACGAAGCTTTTTCAAAGTCATCTGTATAAGTAACTTCCCCCATGTGCGGAAAATAAGAATCTTCAAGCTCCATCACTAAACCTTTAAGCTTATCTACTACCTGAGGTATCTCAACTAAACATAGATCAACTTTCCTATTACCAAAGGTTTTCCCATCAACAAGTCTAGGTATTAAAGAGTATGCTATTTGACCTGCAGCACCCGTTACAACTACTTTTACTCTCTCATTCATTTTTAAATTCCGTATAATATTTTAATTAGTTAGGAGATTATATTCCTAAAAGTTAAATTTACTCTAGGTAAAACTATTTTTTTTTCTTTCTTTATTTCATGCTTCCAATATTTCTGTGTTTCACCACTCATAACCAGAACTGTTCCATGGTTTTGATTGATATTAAAGTTAATTTTTTTGAACTTGTGCTTAAAAAATATTTTTCTTGGAGCGCCCAACGATAATGAGGCTATTACTGGAAATTCTCCTAATTCCTTTTCATCATCTGAATGAAGTCCCATAGAATCATTCCCATTTCTGTATAAATTCATCAATACTGAGTTAAAATTCTTATCTGATAGCTCCTCTATCGCATTTTTAATTTCACTGAGAGAATTATTCCAATCATTTCGCTTCAAGCTTTTGCCTGAGTAGGAATATTGAATTCCTTTATCTGCATACCAGGACTGAAGTCTTGGGATTTTATGAATTTTGCCGAACAATTTTATATGCCCCTCAACCCAATGAGTTTCTTCTGTACAAGATTGTAACCATTTATCAAGATCATAATCCTTAGATTCAAGTTGAAACTCTTTTAATTCAAGATTCGGGAACTTTGGCATATAACAATGATAAACCCTGAGTAAATTATTTTCATATACAAATCCAATAATTTAAAAATAGTATCAATCGCATTTTTTAATATAAAATACTTTGTAATAACTAAGTTAATTTTTTAACTGCATATTTAGGAGAGTTTAAATGTCTATAAGATTTGATGATCAAGTTGCAATAGTAACTGGTGCTGGAGGCGGTATTGGCAAACAACACGCTTTAGAGTTAGCAAGAAGAGGAGCTAAGGTTGTTGTTAATGATCTTGGAGGAAGCGTTGATGGAAGTGGTACCAGCGATGCTGCAAACTCAGTTGTTGAGCAAATTATTTCTGAAGGCGGTGAGGCCATAGCAAATGGAGCTAGCGTTACAGATTTAGCAGCAATTCAATCTATGGTTAAAGATGTAATGGATAAGTGGGGAAGGATTGATATTTTAGTTAATAATGCTGGAATTCTTCGAGACAAAAGTTTTCATAATGTTACCTTGGATGACTTTAATCTAGTTATGGATGTTCACTTTCAAGGTACTTTAAATTGCACCCATACTATTTATCCAATCATGAGAGAGCAGGGCTATGGAAGAATTATATTTACTAGCTCTTCAAGTGGTGTTTTTGGTAATTTTGGTCAAGCAAACTACGGCGCAGCAAAAATGGCTATGGTTGGTTTAATGAATACATTAAAAATTGAAGGGCAAAAATATAATGTCTTTTCAAACTCAATAACACCTGTTGCATACACAAGAATGACCGAAGGTTTAATTCCTGAAGACTTTGGTAAAAATTTACAACCAGAATATGTGACACCTGCAGTCCTGTATCTTGCTAGTGATCAGGCACCAAATGGTGCGGTAATGTCAGCTGGGGCAGGGGTGTTTTCTCGAATATATATCCATGAAACTATGGGAGTTTCTCTTGGAACTGGGGATGATATGACTCCTGAAAATATTGCAGCAAGCTGGGATAATATTTCAGATATGAATGATGCTAGAGCTCTGCAAAATGGCGGAGAACAAACTCTAAAAATATTTGAACTTTTAAACAAGGAATAATTTAAACAGAGAAGCTTGGTCGACTAGATATTTCCCCTACATAATCATTAAGATTTTCATAGTCTTCTATGGAAATCTTATTTAAACGAACCAGGAATTGAAGCGAAGTAACCAATTGCAGGTCAGCATAGGTAAATTTTTCTCCAGCTATAAACTGTCGCGTAGATATTATATTGTCATATGTTTCTAAAGCTTTTATACCAATTTTTCTTTGTGCTAAGCCATAAGCTTCATTTTGGTCTTCCATTGTCTTCATATGGGGGTGTGTGTGCCTAAAGCCATGCATTAGTGGCATCATCAATTCAAATGATAGTCTCGAATACCACATCTCTATAGATGCTATCTCTATAGGGCTCTCTCCAAACATATTTGGTTCCGGATACATGCATTCTAGATATCTGCATATCGCAGTAGTTTCCAATATTATTGTTCCATCATCCAGCATGAGTGCAGGAATCTTAGAGTTTGGAGCAATTGCTTTATATTCAGCTGTTTTATGCTCTAATTTTGCAAGATCTAAATTAATTACTTCTACATCTAATATATTTTTTTCTTTAAGAAAGATAAGAACTTTTCTAGGGCTCGGTGCAAAAACGCTAGAGTATAACTTCATAACTTATGAGCCAACTATTGAGTAGATGACTATGAAGTGCAAGATAGCAGCTATACAGACGAGCAAATGAAAAAATTCGTGGAACCCAAAATATTTTGGACTTATGTCTGGAAATTTAAAACCATAACTAATAGCTCCAACTGAGTATATTGTCCCCCCAGCAACCGTAAGAGCAAAATTGGTATAACCCATAAAAGAAGCCATAACCGACATATACGGAATTGCTAAATACCCTGCACCAAGATAGAAACTTGCTCTTAATAGGCGCGGCATATTAGTAAAAATTATTGACTGAAGAATTCCTAGGCCTGCAATGATCCAGATTATCATTAATAGATTCTTGCCTGTTGCCATAGGCAGCACCAGGAGGCATATTGGTGTAAAAGTTCCAGCTATCATCATAAATATAGATGAATGATCAAGCCTTCTCATTAAACCTAAAACTTTTGGTTTCCAGTTCACTCTATGATAAAGAGCACTGAAACCAAACATCATAAAAATTCCGATTGAGTAAATAATTGTAGCTATGAGCTCTATTGAATTTGAGCTTTTTATTATTAGTGGTATACAGGCGCCGATTGAAACAAAAAACATCCACTCATGAAAAAAGCCTCTTAAAAGAGGCTTTTTATTTTGTGGGTTGGTTACTCCCAATTGAGGGCACCACCCGTTTGATACTCGATTACTCTAGTTTCAAAGAAATTCTTTTCTTTTCTAAGATCCATTATTTCTGACATCCATGGGAAAGGATTTGTAATACCTTTAAACTCTTCCTCGAGACCAATTTGCGTAAGTCTTCTATTTGCAATGAATTTTAAATACTCTTCCATCATTGATGCGTTCATACCCAAGACACCTCTTGGCATAGTATCTCTTGCGTATTGTATCTCTAGTTCTGTTCCTTCTAGGATCATTTGAGCTGCTTCACTTTTCATTTGCTCGTCCCAAAGGTGCGGATTTTCAATTTTTATTTGATTTATTACATCAATACCAAAGTTAACATGCATTGACTCATCTCTTAGAATGTATTGAAATTGTTCAGAGGTTCCTGTCATCTTATTTCTTCTTCCCATAGACAATATTTGTGTAAAACCACAATAAAAGAAGATTCCTTCAAGAACACAATAAAAAGCTATCAAGTTTCGAAGGAGCTGTTTGTCAGTCTCAACTGTTCCAGTTTGGAAGTTGGGATCAGAAATTTCTTTTGTATACTTCAAGCCCCATGATGCCTTCTTAGCAACACATGGTATCTCTCTGTACATGTTAAATATTTCACCTTCATCCATGCCTAAAGACTCAATACAGTATTGATATGCATGCGTATGTATCGCTTCTTCCAAGCTTTGTCTTAAAATATATTGCCTACACTCTGGATTGGTAATTAGCCTATATATAGCAAGTACAAGATTATTAGCAACTAAGGAGTCAGCAGTCGAAAAGAAGCCAAGATTTCTTTTTACAATTGTTCTCTCATCATCTGAGAGACCATCTTCTGACTTCCACAATGCAATGTCATTCGTCATATTTATTTCTTGTGGCATCCAGTGATTGGCGCTTCCGTCAAGATATTTTTGCCATGCCCAGTCATATTTAAAAGGTACTAGTTGGTTTAGATCTGCCTTGCAATTAATCATTGCTTTTTGATCAACTTCAACTCTTCCACCTTTCATTTCGTCGAGCTCCTTAATGCCATCTTCGATATTAAGTTGATCAAGGGCTGTCCTTGCTTTTTCTGCTCTACTTCCTTCTGTCGAGGTTGATTCAAAAGAAGGAGACTCATCAAGCTTTACTACAACTTCTTTTTCTTCTTTTGCTTGCGTTGGTGCAGCAGGTGCTTGCTGCACAGCTTGGTTTGTTTCTTCTGTATTATATTCATCCCAATTTAACATTCTATTCTCCTATTATTATTGACAAGCATCACAATCTGGATCATCCAGAGAGCAAGCTGTAGGAACCGGAGCAGGAGCTCCAAGTTCTTGTTGCGGTGTTTCTTTTGCTTCAGCGCTAACAGCATTCAAGTTTCCTTGTTTCACTGTTGATTTTTCTGTTGTTGTTGCGGCAAGTGATCTTAGGTAGTAAGTTGTTTTTAATCCCGAGTACCATGCCATTCTATATGTTATATCTAATTTTTTCCCATCCGCATTATTTATATAAAGATTTAGAGATTGAGCTTGATCAATCCATTTTTGTCTTCTACTTGCAGCCTCAACTATATATTTAGGCTCAACTTCAAAAGCTGTAGAGAATAATTTTTTTACATCATCTGGTATTCTTGAGATTTGTGACAAGCTACCTTCAAAGTATTTAAGATCATTTATCATCACATCGTCCCAAAGATTAAGACTCTTTAGTTTGTCAACAAGGTGTGGGTTAACAATTGTAAATTCACCTGACAGATTAGATTTTACATAAAGATTTTGGTACGTAGGCTCAATAGACTGGGTTACTCCTGTGATATTTGAGATCGTAGCTGTAGGAGCAATTGCCATTACGTTTGAGTTTCTCATTCCGTCACTTTTCACCTTTTCTCTTAGTGTTGCCCAGTCTAAAGTCTCTGATTCATCAACGTTTATATATTGGCTTCCTCTATTCTCTATGAGAATCTTGAGGGAATCTTTAGGAAGTATTCCTTGACTCCAAAGAGAGCCTTCAAAGGTTTGATATGCCCCACGTTCTTTTGCAAGTTCTGTTGACGCATGAATCGCGTGATAGCTAATAAGCTCCATACTACTGTCAGCAAATTCCACAGCCTCTTTGCTACAATATGGTATGTTTTGTTTGTATAGGGCATCTTGAAAGCCCATTAGTCCTAAACCAATAGGTCTATGCTTCATATTTGAATTTTTTGCTGTATCTACTGAGTAGTAATTAATATCGATAACGTTATCAAGCATCCTTATGGCTGTTGCTACTGTCTGCTTTACCTTTTCTTCGTTAAGCTTTCCATCTTTCATATGCCTTGATAAATTAACAGAACCAAGGTTGCAAACAGCAATCTCATCAGCTGAAGTGTTTAGTGTAATTTCTGTGCAAAGGTTTGAGGAGTGGATTACGCCTGCATGTTGTTGAGGCGATCTAAGATTGCATGCATCTTTAAACGTTATCCAAGGGTGCCCTGTTTCAAATAACATTGTAAGCATTTTTCTCCATAGCTCTTTTGCAGGTATAGACTTGGCTTGATCCATTTCACCAGAAGCAGCTTTTGCTTCATACTCAGCATATTTTTCTTCAAATGCTTTACCTGTAAGGTCATGTAATTCCGGAGTCTCTCCTGGAGAGAATAGTGTCCAGTTTGCTCCTTCTTCTACTCTTTTCATGAATAAATCAGGAACCCAGTTTGCTGTGTTCATATCATGTGTTCTTCTTCTGTCATCACCCGTATTCTTTCTAAGGTCTAGAAATTCTTCTATGTCTAGATGCCATGTTTCTAAGTATGCACACATAGCTCCTTTTCTTTTTCCGCCTTGATTTACAGCAACTGCTGTATCATTAGCAACTTTTAAAAAGGGAACGACACCTTGGCTTTTTCCATTTGTTCCTTTGATGTATGAATTCATAGCTCTTACTGGAGTCCAGTCATTACCTAGACCTCCTGCCCATTTTGATAAAAGAGCATCATCTTTTATTGCCCCAAATATACCATCTAGATCATCAGGTACTGTTGTTAGATAGCAAGAAGAGAGTTGAGGTCTTTTTGTTCCTGAATTGAAGAGGGTAGGCGTAGAGCTCATATAATCAAAGCTTGATAGTAACTTATAAAATTCTATTGTCCTTTCTTCCCTATTTTCCTCTTCTATCGCTAAACCCATTGCCACTCTCATAAAGAAAACCTGCGGCAGTTCGTACCTAACTTCATCGCAATGAATAAAGTATCTATCGTATAAGGTTTGAAGACCTAGATATGTAAATTGATTATCTCTTGTATGATCAATTGCATTCCCAAGCTTTTCTAGATCGTAATTTCTGAGCTCTTCATCGAGGATATCCAACTCTATTCCTTTGTCTATGTATGCATTCAGTGCCTTTGGGTAATATGCTTCCATTTGCTCATATGTTGCATCTTCTGCTATTCCCAGAAACCCTAATGCTTCATTTCTTATTTGATCCATTAATATTCTTGCGGTAACAAAAGAATAATTTGGCTCTTTTTCTACTTTTGTTCTTGCAGACATTATTAAACTTGATCTCATATCAGAAACAGAAACGCCGTCATATAAATTCTTGAGAGCTTCTTCCAGCACTTCATTTATTGATACATCTTTTAGCCCTTCACATGCATCAGCTATCAATGAAGCAAGTCTTTCAACATCAAGAGGTGATTTTGTTCCATCACTTTTTGTTATGTTAATTTTAGGAACATCAGGTATATCTATAATCGGTGCAACTTTTTTTCTTTCTTGAGTTCTTCCGGCTCTGTATAAAATATAACTTCTTGCGACCTCAAGCTCTTCAGATCTCATGAGCTGAAGCTCTACTTGATCTTGTATTTCCTCAATGTGAAGCGTACCTCCAGATGGCATTCTTCTTTCAAAAACCTCAATCACACTTTCTGTAATTTGATTAACTTTTTTGTGTATTCTATCGCTTGCTGCGGCATTACCAGACTCTATAGCAAGAAATGCTTTTGTTACGGCCACCTTTATTTTATCTTCTTCAAACGCAACAACTTTACCATTTCTTTTTATTACTCTCAGTCTGCCTGGAGCAGTAAGTTCAATTTCGTTCACATTTTTTTCTTGGTTAAGGTTTGTAGTTGTTTCAGTTTGTGTTGTTATTTCCATTTTTTCTAAATTTTTCCCTAAATTTTTCTCAAAAATATACTATCCTTTCAAGAGTTTTAAATATATTTTGGAAGAAGTTTATGTGTCTGCATTTACATTAACTTTTTTTTCCGTCTTGTAGGTAATATTACAAGTTGTGGATAAAGAATCAAGTAAAAAAACACTATATATTGTGACAATTTACTTTTTTTTCACTATATAGTGTATATAAGCTGTTTTTTTTCTGTTGGTAATCAGTTAATAAATTGTGGATAATTATTGAATTTGGAGATTTAAATGAAGCATTATTTATCGATAGATCAAGGTACAACAAGCTCAAGAGTTGTTATTTTTGATAATAATTTACAAAGTGTTTTAAGCGCACAAGAGGAATATGATTTAACGTATCCAGAGAGTGGTTGGGTTGAGGTTAACCCAAAAAATATTTTAGATACTGTAAAAAGATCAATAGAAAATTTAGATATCAATAAAGATATAGTTCTAGAAAGTTGCGGGATTACTAATCAACGGGAAACAACCATACTTTGGGAGAAAGAAACGGGATTACCTATCTATCCAGGGATAGTATGGCAAGATAGAAGAACTATTGATTTCTGTGCTGATTTAAAAAATCTTGGTCATGAGCCGTTAATAAGAAAAAAAACTGGTTTAGTTTTAGATCCATACTTTTCTGCAACAAAAATAAAATGGATTTTAGATAATGTTCCTGGCTCTAGAGAAAAAGCAGCCAAGGGCGAGATTATGTTCGGTACTGTTGATACATACCTCATTTATAATTTAACTGAAGAAAAAAATCATTTCACTGACATAACCAACGCATCAAGAACATCACTCTACAATATAGAAGCCGAACAATGGGATGAAGAATTATTAGAGTTATTTGATATACCCAAGCAAATATTACCAACTGTTTGTGATTGTGATGCAAACTTTGGAACAATAAAGATAGGATCGCGAATGGTAGCAATTACTGGAGTAATAGGAGATCAGCAAAGCGCTTTGGTAGGTCAAAGATGTTTTGAATCAGGGCAAATGAAATCAACCTTCGGAACAGGTTGCTTTCTAATGGTTAATACACGGAACAAAATCCTTGATGTCGAAGAAGGATTGCTCTCAACGGTTGCATACAAGATAAGAGGAGAAACTGCATATGCAATAGAAGGCAGCATTTATTCATGTGGCAACATTGTTAAGTGGATGAGAGACAAAATGCATTTTTTTAACAAAGCATCAGAAAGTGAAAAAATGATAAATTTAAATTCGAAATCTAGCAAAACCCTTTTTCTTCCTGCTTTCAATGGTTTAGGTGCACCATACTGGGATTCAAATGTAAGGGGAGGTTATTACGGGATCACACAAGATACATCGAAGGAAGATTTAGTGACAGCAGCATTTGAATCAATATGTTTTCAAGTACAAGATATTACAAGGATACTTAATGGGTATGACATATCATCCATAGAGCTAAATGTTGATGGGGGCATGATCGCAAACAATACTTTTTGCCAACTCTTAGCAAATACGCTTGATAAGAAGATAATATCGCCAAGGAATATCGAATCTACAGCTTTAGGTGCTTGCATAGTTGCAATGATTGGTTCAGGCGATAAAAGGGACTTTAAAAATGCTGAAACGGAAAAAACGTTCATTGCAAGCAAAGCGAATGTCAACCATTTGCATGATAAATATGAGACTTGGAAGGAATATATAAATAAATCTTTGCTATAAATCTTTTTTATTGAATTTTGTCTAACTATAAAAAATCTTTTGTATATAATTTAGGATTTACAAATAAAATATATAGAAATGTACAAATACAAAATCTTTAATAATATTGCACAAGATGGAATAGATATTCTTAATCAAAATATGAATCAGGATCACAACAACCCTGATGCTCTTTTATTAAGAAGCCAGCAGTTAACCGCGGAAGATTTTAATAGCAACCTTAAGTGCGTTGGCAGAGCTGGCGCTGGTACGAACAATATACCCATAGAAGAGGCTACAAAAAAAGGAGTAGTTGTATTTAATACTCCGGGGGCAAATGCAAATGCAGTAAAGGAACTCGTTGTTTGCGGTATGCTTTTATCCTCCAGAGGTATTCTTCAGGGAAACTCTTTCGCAATGACTCTCAAGGGTCTTGATACTTCTCAACTTAATAAGTCCATGGAGTCTGAAAAGAAAAACTTTAAAGGCTCAGAGCTAAAAGGAAAAACGCTTGGGATTGTAGGCTTAGGTGCTATTGGCTCACTATTGGCGCAAACTGCAAGTATTATGGGTATGAAGATTATTGGCTTTGACCCATACATATCTGTTGATGCTGCCTGGAGATTGCCTAAAGAAGTTGAAAAGGCTGATACTCTTGAAGCACTTTTATCGAGTTCTGATTACATATCTCTCCATGTACCTTTGCTAGATTCAACTAAAGATTTGATATCATCAAAAACTTTAGGCGCAATGAAAAAAGGAGCAAAAATAATTAACTTATCAAGAGGGGGGATTGTTAATAACAATGATGTGATTTCTTCACTTGAATCTCAACACATTTCTAGGTACGTTACTGATTTCCCAACTCCAGAACTTATTGAGAGAGCTTCAATGCAAGGTGATGTAATTTTAATGCCACACTTGGGTGCTAGCACAAAAGAGGCTGAGGTAAACTGCGCTCTAATGGCAGCAGAACAAGTATCAAATTTCTTACTAAATGGCACCATTGTAAACTCTGTTAATTTTCCTTCAATAAAGCTTGGAAGAACAGATAATTTCAGAGTAGTAATTATCAATAAAAACGAACCTGGAATGATAGGAAAGATTGCTGATAAAATTGCTTCTTCTAATTTAAATATAATGGATATGACAAACAAAAGCAGAGACGATCTCGCTATCAACCTTATTGATCTAGACCAAATTCCGTCTGAGGAAATCATTAAAGATATTGAATCTATTGAGCATGTCCTGAGCGTAAGGTTATGTGCCGAGTAGCATATTATTAGTATCAAAAATTTTATTTATTCAATAAATTATTGCATTGCTGTCTACAGTAATTAATTTACAGTCTGTAAAACTTGTCAACAGTGAGAATTAATGGTAATGGAGCGTTTCATTGTTTTAATTTTTTTTGTAACCTCAAATACCAATAAATATCTAAGTTATTGATATGCGGTTTTTTATAATAAATTTGTACAAAAATTGATCAACTTGACTTAAAGCCTTATAAATAAGGGCTTGGTGTGTTATAAATAAAGTTATCCATAACTTTATCCACAGAATCTGTGGATAAGATTTTAATTAAAAAATGAGTGATTTAGATAAACTAGTAATTGACAAAAAATGGTTAAACTCTCTCTCAAAATATCTTGATCCATATAGTATTTTGAGCTCTGTTGAAAAAGTAGAAGCTTTAAGAAGGAATGGTAAAAATATATTTCCTCCAAATCATTTGCTATTCAATGCGTATAATAAATGTTCACTTAGCAATATAAAAATTGTAATTTTTGGGCAAGACCCTTACCCAAATAAAGGTCAAGCAAATGGGCTATCATTTTCATCAAATAAAGATCATAAAATACCCAAATCATTGCGTAATATTTTTAACGAAATTTCATCAGATATTGGCATAGAAAACCACAACCCAGATCTTACATCATGGGCTAACCAAGGAGTGCTACTTTTAAATACATGTTTGAGTGTGGAGGAGGGTATTCCACTTTCTCACACATCAATCGGCTGGTCTTTAATTATTGATGGAACACTTAAATTATTGGCTGCTGAAAAGAAAAATATTGTTTTTATTTTATGGGGCAAAAATTCTCAAAAATTACAAACAAAGATTAACGATAAAGAAAATTTAATATTGAAGTCCTCTCATCCGTCACCATTATCATTTTACAGGGGGTTTGATGGGTGCAAGCATTTTTCAAAGGCAAATAGTTATCTCAAAAAAAATAACTTAGCAGAGATAGATTGGTCTACTTAATAAAGTAAATACCACTTCCTCTTTTGAGGATTTCTAACTCATCTTTGTTGATAATACACATATATATAAATTCGTCCTTAGAATGGATCTCTCTTAAAATCTTAACTCTCTTCGTATCATAAAGGCTACCAATTTCTTCTTTAGAAACAAAAGTTTTAAATATTGACTTCTCTTTACCGAGATACTTCATTCTAGCAACTATCTCTTGCCCCCTGAAACATCCTTTATCAAAAGAAGTTCTTAGCAGGTCATAGTTAATATCAGACGGCCTATAAATCCCTAGCTCATTTTTTTCTAGCATTAGATTTCCTGTCATGACATTTGCAGTCTCCCAATCTTTTAGGGAAATAGTATTCTTATCTATGCTTTCATCAATCCCTATGGACAATGCATAATCATCGTTACGCATGAAACACATGGATTTTTTCGTTTCCATATTAACAAAGCCAACTGCTTTGCTGTTTGATAATTTAAATAGAACACCAAAAAATTTAGCATAAGGCTCCAAATCACTAATTAATAATTTAGAAGTTTCTTTATTAATTAGTATTTTAAAACCATCTTCTTGGCATAAAATAATAAAGTCAGAGATTATTTGGCCCTTTTGGTTACATACGCTGGAGAGAGCACAAGAATTGAGCTCAAGTTTGTTTATATCAGATGTTATTTGACCTTGAAGAAATTGTATTACCTTATCTTTATCACCCTTGATATCTATTACACATAAATCTTCTAGATTAACGCATCCATTTGTTTTTAATTTCTGTACTTTTATTAATTTCAAGTAAAATATGTAAATAAAAAATATATTTTAACTAATGAATGCAGAAATAAACAGAATCAAATGGAAATGTAGAAGAGGGATGAGGGAACTGGACCTTCTACTAAGAGAATTTTCAGCGAATCATTTAAATGAATTGAGCTCAAGCGATATAAAAGTTCTGGATGAAATTCTGGATTATGATGATCAAACGCTTTTCGATTTTGTTTTTAAAGACATAAGCCTTGGTAATTCATTGCATGAAAAATTTATAGTAAAAAACTTAAAAAGTTTTACTATTTTAGGAAACTTTTAAAATAAAAGCCTGTCATATAAAAATAGGAATCAATGCAAATGAAAAATAATCATACAGAAGATTCAAAACTAATTGATGAAGCGAAAGCAGGAAATAAGGAGGCACTCAATTTTTTAATGACTAAATACTACCCTAGAGTATATTCATCACTTTATGCATATACCAAGTCAAAAGAAGATTCTGAAGATCTAGCTCAAGCAACCTTTGTAAAAGCATGGAAGGGTCTTGAAACATTCCGTGGTGATTCTGCTTTTTTTACCTGGCTATATAGGATAGCAATCAATTTAGCAAAAAATCATTTTCAAAGCTCTGCATACAAAAAGCAAAAACTAAATATATCTGAAGATGAGCGTTTGCTAGAAACAGAAGACCCTTTAAACATTGAAGATGAGTTACTTCAAGAAGATGCCCTTAAATCAATTAACAAGTTTATACAAACTCTCCCAGAAAGCCTAAGAACTTCATTTGTGCTTAGAGAGGTTGAGGGAAAAAGTTATGAAGATATAGCTAAAATTACTGAAACACCTATAGGGACAGTGAGATCTAGAATCTTTAGAGCGAGGGAAACAATTTTAAACTTTATTAATGGAGACATATTAAATGGATAACTATGACGAGATTATTTCATCTCTATATGATGGAGAGCTCGATGGCGATTCAACTTCTAAAGCTATTGAGCTGTTTAGCAAGGACCAGAATATTTCAAAAAAGATTGCTCTTTATGGAGTAATTTCAGCAGCCATGCAACAAGAACACGCAAATGTTGTGCCTATTACTAACAAAATTTCTAGAAATAAAGCTTTATGGCTAACCAATGGAATGACAGCTGCAGCATCAGTACTTCTTACAGTTTTTTTTATTAATCAACCAGATTTTTCTAGAATGGGTGTTGATAGGGATGCACAAGATATTATTAATTTAGCAGTGAATAGCCCTGAAGCCCAAGAAGTTGCTAACTTAAAAGAAGATACATTGATTACCCATGTTCTTGAGCTTGTTAATAATAATTCTAATATTTCAGACTTACAGCCTGTTGAATTGAGAAATGTTAACTTCAATTTATCGAGTAAACCAAAAAGAGTTCATTCAAATGGCAAGCATAATTTCATAATGCAAGTTGAAAAAAAGAAATTTAACCTTAATAAGGTTAGATATTGGAAGCACGGCAACAAACATATTTATTTAGTTCCACTTAAAGATGGAAGAACCTTGACTCTATATGGAAATTTAGATCAAAGAACCGTTCAAGAAATATTAAAAAATATAAAGTAAAAAGGAAAAAATGATTAGATTATTTAAGCGTCTCTATATTGTAACTTTGTTCACAGCGTCAGCTGCAATAAATGCAGCAGGTCTTCCTGATGACATATCATCTTTAGTTGAAGATTCAGCACCGGCTGTTGTAAATATTACATCTAAAAAAGAAGTGACACAGAGACAAACCGGAGGTTATGGTGGAATTCCTGACGAAATACTAGAAAGGTTTGGAATGCCTCGTCAATATGGTGAAATGCCTCAGCAAAAAAGAGAATCCGTATCATATGGTTCAGGCTTTATTCTTAAGGACAACTTTATTCTTACTAACTTTCATGTTGTAGAGGATGCCACAGAAGTTACAGTTTCACTTTCTGATAGGCGTGAGTTTGCTGCTGAGATTATAGGAGTTGATCCACTTTCAGATCTTGCTGTATTAAAGGTAGATGGCAAAAACCTTCCTAAGGTTAATGTTGGAAATAGTTCTTCTCTAAAAGTTGGAGATTGGGTTGTCGCAATTGGCTCACCATTTAGTTTTGACTTCTCAGTAACAGCAGGAATAGTAAGCGCAAAAGGCAGAAGCATTCAAAATAATAATATAGGCAACTATGTTCCTTTTCTTCAAACAGATGTTGCTATTAATCCAGGTAATTCTGGTGGTCCGTTATTCGATTTGGATGGAAGAGTTGTAGGCATCAATTCGCAGATTTATTCAAGGAGTGGAGGCTACCAAGGCCTTGCATTCGCTATACCTATAAATGTAGCAGTAGATGTTGCCGACCAAATTATAGAGAACGGTTTTGTGTCAAGAGGCTACCTTGGAGTAAGGATGAGTGAAGTTGATAACGATTTGGCTGAAGCTTTGGGAATGAAAAAGCCATATGGAGCACTGATTAATGATGTTGAGTCTGGGCAATCTGCCGATTTAGCAGGTCTTATGCCTGGTGATGTAATCATAGAATTTAATGATGAAGAAATTAAATTTAGCTCCGATCTTCCTCATGTCGTAGGTCAATTAAGGCCAAAAACAAAATCAGTAGCAAGGGTGATAAGAGATGGAGATGAGATCTCCATGAATTTCGTTCTTGGAGAACTTCCAACTGATAAAGATTCTTTTGTTCCTGCTAAATCAAATAAGTCAAAAGATCCAATTGGGCTCAAAATTGCAGAAATTGATCGAGAAAACCCAAGAATGGAAAAGCTTCCTGACGGGGTTATCGTTTCAAGAGTTAGCCCAAATTCTCCTGCATCTGGAAGAGTTTACAGAGGTGATGTAATAACAATGCTTCAATATCGTGGTGAAAAATATGAAATCTTTGAAGTAGAAGACTTTACTGATGCACTAAAAAGCTTTGAGACTGGAAAGAGAGTCGCAATACATTTAAATAGAAATGGCTCAAAATTTATCACCTCAGTAAAGATAAATTAATTTTTAGTCACATACTTAGCTCGAATCCACCATCCTAAGCCTGTTTGGCTGTAAAATATGCATATCTATGAAGAACATAAGAAACTTTTCAGTAATTGCCCATATTGATCATGGAAAATCTACACTATCCGATAGATTGATAGAGCATTGTGGCGGGCTATCAGCCAGAGAGATGTCTGAGCAGATTCTTGATTCAATGGACATAGAAAGGGAAAGAGGCATTACAATAAAAGCCCAAGCTGTCACATTAGACTACGAAAAAGACGGCGAAAAATACCAACTTAATTTTATTGATACACCAGGACATGTAGACTTTTCCTATGAAGTTTCAAGATCACTTTCGGCATGCGAGGGTGCTTTGTTGGTAGTAGATGGATCGCAGGGAGTGGAAGCGCAAACTCTAGCAAATTGTTACACAGCTGTTGATCAAGGTCTCGAAGTGGTACCTGTAATTAACAAAATTGACTTACCGCAGGCTGAGCCAGAAAGGGTTGAGCAAGAAATTGAAGATATGATTGGCATTAATGCAAACAATGCACCTCATGTTAGTGCAAAGACAGGTGTTGGAATAGAGTCTTTGTTAGATATGCTAATTTCTGATATTCCAGCCCCTGAAGGTGACTTGCACGGCTCCTTAAAAGCTTTGATTATAGATTCTTGGTTTGACCCTTATTTAGGTGTAGTTTCTTTAATAAGAATAAAGGATGGCTCAATTAAGACAGGTCAGAAATTTAAAATTCATTCAACAGGGCAAACCCATACTGTAGACGAGATAGGTACATTCTCTCCAAAAAAAGTTAAGAAAAATTCTCTATCTGCCGGTGAAGTAGGCTATTTGGTTGCTGGCATTAAAAATATTAAAGGCGCCCCAGTAGGAGATACACTTCTTGAATGGAATGACGAAACTACAAAAGCTCTGCCTGGTTTTAAGAAAGTAAATCCAAAAGTATTTGCTTCAATGTTTACAGTCAATTCAGAGGATTATGAAAAATTTAGAGACGCTCTTTCTAAGTTAGTTCTTAACGATTCTTCGCTGATATATGAGCCAGAAGTTTCAGATGCTCTTGGGTTTGGCTTTAGATGCGGGTTTCTTGGCACCTTGCACATGGAAGTAATCAGGGAGAGGCTTGAGCGAGAATATGACCTCGAATTGATATCAACCGCTCCGTCTGTTGAATACGAAGTATTAAAAACAGATGGAACAATTTTGAAGCTTGACAACCCTTCGCAGTTACCTACATCTAATGATATAGAGGAGATCAGGGAGCCTATAGTTAATGTAAATATTCTTACCCCAAATGATTATGTAGGCAATGTTATAACCCTTTGTACCAACAAGAGAGGCATACAAAAAAATATGACTTACTTTGGTAACCAGGTATCAATAATATTTGAAATGCCTTTATCTAGCGTCATCATAGATTTTTTTGATCAAATCAAATCATGCACTAAAGGCTTTGCATCTATAGAGTATTCTTTGATTGGGTTTGTAAAATCAGATCTTACAAAAATTGATATATTAATAAATAATCAAAAAGTAGATGCTCTCTCTATGATCGTTCACAAATCATTCTCAAGCGGCAAAGCTAGAGAGATAGCAAAAAATCTTCAAAAATTAATACCAAGACAAATGTTCGACGTTCCTATTCAGGTTGCGCTTGGAGCAAAGATCATATCAAGAGAGACTGTGAAGGCACTCAGAAAGAACGTTACTGCAAAATGTTATGGTGGAGATATCTCAAGAAAAAAGAAACTTCTCGAGAAACAGAAAGAGGGTAAAAAGAAAATGAAACAAATTGGGAAAGTTTCAATACCTCAAGATGCCTTCTTAAATTACTTTAGCTCACAGGACTAACATGTTTACTGATCCATTATTTCTATTCTCGCTAGCTGGTATTCTTGGTTGTCTATTTATATGGATCAAGTCAAATGTCACAGAAGCGACCTTCAACCCACATATAGAAGACAACCTTTCATCAATTAGCACCTTCTTTTTTATTGCAATGGTAATGAGTATATTTTACAAATCAGGCGATCTTGGCGTGATTTTATTTATTGCTGTCATAATTTGTTTTGTGGTTTTCTTTATAGGCGTGTTCTATAAGAATGAAGTAATAACTAAGGCAACCCGAGGAACATTAATACCACTTTTTATAATATTTGTTCTTAGATCATTTGTGTATGAACCATATCAGATCCCTTCATCGTCCATGCTGCCTGGATTAAAAATTGGAGATTTCATACTAGTTAATAAATATGATTACGGACTTAAGATCGATAGACTAAGCAGACCAATTGTAGAGCTTAATGATCCTGATTACGGGGATGTTGTTGTTTTTGTTCCACCTCATAATCCAGTGCCATATATTAAGAGGCTCATAGGTAAGCCCGGTGACTCAATAAAATATATTAATAAAAAGATTTATGTAAATGATGAGCTTGTTGTTAAGGATTATGAATTCACTAATGAGGAATCAGTTATTAGAAGATATAAATATCCTTCAGGGCAGATTCAAGAAGTTGAAGAGGTTGAAACAATTAAATTCTATTCTGAAAAATTAGATAATAGGTCATACATGACAAGAAACAGTACGGATAGGAACAAAAACTATCCACAGCAATGGACAGTTCCCGCTGATCATTATTTTGTAATGGGAGATAATAGAGATAACTCCAATGATAGTAGGCAAGATGTTGGCTTTGTCCCAAGAAACCATTTTTTTGGTAAGGCTGATTATATTTGGATGACGTGGGAGTGCTGGACATGCCTTCCTAATTTCGATAGAGCAGGTAAGATCAATTAATGCTTGAGATAATCGAAAAAAATATTGGCTATTCATTTGTTAATAGTCAATTATTAGAATTGGCTTTTGTTCATAAGAGCTATAATAATAAATTGAATAACGAGAGATTGGAGTTTCTTGGAGATACCATCTTGAATTCTATTATTTCTCAATATCTTTTTATAAAGTATCCTGAGGCAAGCGAGGGTCATTTGAGTCGAATAAGGTCAATGCTTGTTCAATCTCAATCGCTCGCAGATAAAGCTAAATCAATAAAGTTAAATAAAGCAGTGAAGTTATCTAAAGGCACGGCTAACTTACAAGAGGATAATAAACAATCTATATACGAGGGATGCTTTGAATCGTTAATAGGAGCAATTTTTCTAGACGGTGGTTGGGACCAAGCAACTATAGTAGCTATCAGCCTTTTTTCAAAAGAGCTTGATGAAATTTCGCTCGAAAATTCTTTCAAGGACCCAAAAACTCAATTACAAGAAGTATTTCAATCACGAGGTATGAGCCCACCAACATATAGCCACTTTGAAAATAACTCAGGTTTCGAGTGTTCTCTAACTTTTCAAGAGAAGTGTTACTCATCTTTATCGAAATCCAAGCAGGGTGCTGAAGTAAAAGTTGCTGAAAAAGTTTTAAAGGATATTGGGCATACTTATGACTAATCAACTTTGTGGGTATGTATCAATTATTGGTAAGCCCAACGTTGGTAAGTCCACGATTCTTAACCATATTTTGGGTAAAAAAATATCTATCACCTCTAGAAAATCACAAACAACTAGAAATAATATTTTAGGAATAAAAAATGTTGATAATGCTCAGTTAATATTTGCAGATACTCCAGGTATGCATATCAAATCACCTAAAATCATGAACAAGGTTCTCAATAAGTCAGCAGAGGGCCTAATTGAGTATTCTGATATCATTTTATTCGTCACCCAAAGACTTAAGCTTGATGAGCAGGATATATCTGTACTTAATAAACTTAAGGAAGCAAACGCTAAGGTTATTTGCGTTGTAAATAAGATTGATCAAATAGATGATAAGCAAAAGCTTTTGCCATTAATGGAAAGGTTGAGTGAGCTTTATAACTTTCTAGAAATTATTCCAATATCAGCTTTGTATGACGAAGGCATATCGCAGCTTCAAAATTTGATTATCAATCATTTACCAGAAGGCGAACACATTTATGGTGATGAAATGTCAACAAGCAATCAGAAAGATACATTTATGATTTCTGAGCTCGTCAGAGAAAAAATAATTAGGATGCTGGGTGATGAGCTTCCCCATGATACTTTTGTTCAAGTTGAGCTTCTCGAGGATGAGGAAAAAATTATAAAGATTCATGTTGTAATATTTGTGGTACGCGACAGTCAAAAGCAGATAGTGATCGGTAACAAAGGCGCAACACTAAAAAAAATAGGGCAGCAGGCACGGCTAGACCTCGAAGAGTATTTTGAGAAAAAAGTATTTCTCAAAACATGGGTTAAAGTTAAGAAGAACTGGAATACAGATTCAGACTATATCCAAAGCCTTGGAGTGGGCGCGAGCTATGAATCCTAATGATTGGGATGAGTGCTTTCTTTTACATCAAAGATCTTACGGCGAAACTTCGGTAATAGCTGATGTTTTTACTAAATCATTTGGTAAAATTTCGATAATTGCCAGAGGAGCAAAAAAGCCTAAATCAAAGTTCTTTGGTTACTTATCACCTTTTTGTAAATTAAAAATTACTTGCTCTGGAAGATCAGAGCTCAAAACTCTCACGAATATTGACAGAGATTTCTCCTTATCAACTGATAACTTTTCAAAAACTAGCTACAGCCTTTTGTACATTAACGAGTTATTGAGTAAGTTGCTTCCTAAAAATGCAATACATGAAGAGCTTTTTGATTTATATGAACAATTTTTAGAGAAAGTTAAGCATGACGATCTTGAGCTTTCATTGAGATCATTTGAATTAGATATGCTTGAAATGCTAGGGTATGGAATAGATTTTGAATCTGATATTGATAATGACGACCCGATAAGAAAAGAATCACAATATAGATTTATTTCAGAAAGAGGTTTTAGGAAATCAGATAAAGGCGAGCTTTCTGGTAAAGAAATTTTTGATATAAGAGATAGAAATCTTGATCAAGTTCCAAGAGGCTCGTTAAAGAGAATTACAAAAGAAGCTATTTTGCTATGCCTTGATGGTAGAGAGCTGGCGAGCAGAGATATATTTAGGAGACTAACTCAGTGATATTTGGTATCGGAACAGATATTGTAAAAGTTTCAAGGTTTGATGAAATGCAATCTTTGGAATCTTTTGCAAAAAAGTGTCTAAGCATTGAGGAGCTTCTAATATTTAAAAAGCTTGAGGGTTTGAAACAGCCTAGATACCTAGCAAAACAATTTTGTATGAAAGAGGCGATATCAAAAGCACTTGGTACTGGAATTAGGTACGAGGTAACTTTACCGAATATGACTATTGCAAGAGATGATTTGGGTAAGCCCATCTTCACTGCAAATAATGATTTAAACATTAAGATGAATAATTTGGGTATTTCCAAAACCCATGTTAGTCTTGCAGACGAAAAAAATTATGTAGTAGCATTTGCTATATTAGAAACATGAAAAATATAATTCTATTAGGCCCTCCAGGGGCTGGCAAGGGAACACAAGCAGATTTAGTTTGTGAGCTCTTTGATATTCCCAAGTTAAGTACCGGTGACATGCTCAGAGAGGCAGTTGCTTCAGGGACTGCTCTAGGCAAACAAGTTTCAAATATCCTGGATTCAGGCGGCCTTGTTTCCGATGATATTATCGGATCGTTAATTGAAGATAGGCTAAAAATGCCAGACTGCGCTAATGGATCTTTATTTGATGGTGTTCCAAGGACCTTAGGTCAGGCACAAATACTTGATGAGATGGGAGTTACATTTTCCCACGTTATCGAAATTCTAGTAAAAGACGAAGTTATTGTTGAGAGGATGTCAGGCAGGAGAGTGCATCCATCATCTGGTAGAAATTACCATGTAAGTTTTAATCCGCCCATAAAAGAAGGCTTTGATGACGTATCGGGCGAGGAACTCATTCAAAGAGAAGACGATAAGCCTGAGACAGTTTTAAAGAGGCTAAGTGTTTATCATGAACAAACCAAGCCGTTAACAAATTTCTATTCGGATATTGCTATCAAAACGGCTCTCAACTACTTTTCAGTTGATGGAACCAGAAGCGTCCAAGAGGTCTTTGAAGATATAAAAGAAAGCATATAGATGAACATCCTTGCAATTGATTCAACTGGAAATAAAACTTCGGTAGCATCTAAAATAGGGGATGATCTTTTGTCGCTAAGCATTCACCATAACCGGAAGGACAGACCAGATTGGCAGAGTCTTTTAGAAAAAATTAGTATTTCAAGTGATGACTTGCAAAGCATTGATCTATTTACTTTTGGGCAGGGGCCAGGATCCTATACCTCGATAAGAAGTGTTGCAACTTTTCTTAAAGCCATTGCGCTCATTCATCAAAAGCCACTAATACCTCTTTCAAACTTAGAGTGTATTGCTTATGGTCATTCTCTTCTTTATAAAAATGATTCTATTATTCATAGCGCAATATCATCGGATATTGACTCTGAGATTTATTACTCCTCCTATGAATTAAAAAATAGCCTATTAACACCCTTAAGTCATGAGGCCATTCTTGCCCGAGATGATTTAGATTCAATTTTCGTAAGCAAACGGGATGAAATTTTTGTTGGTAATGGTTGGACAGACCTACCTGATAGCAAAAAAAAGACTTCTGATGCCTCAACCATGATAGAGCTAGCGATGGCTAGGTATTCAGCTTCAGAAGAATACAACCCTAATGATGCTAATCCTGTTTACTTAAAAGATACTAGCTACAAGAAGTTAAATGATCAGTGAAATAATCCTAATTGTTTTTTTAAGCCTTATTCAGGGCCTTACTGAATTCCTTCCTATATCAAGTTCAGCACATTTGTTATTACCAAATTTACTATTTGGAACAAAAGATTTGGGTCTTAGTTTTGATGTAGCCACGCACGCAGGAACACTTGTTGCAGTGATTATTTATTTTAAAGATGAATTAATGCGAATGACTAAATCTTTTTTTAATATGAGCAGCGACTATGCTGCCGATAGAAGCTTAGCAGTGCTTTTAATTGTTGCCACACTGCCAATTGTAGTTGCCGGGCTAGCTTCATCTGACATTATCCAGCAAAGACTTTTTACTCTCAATAGCATAGCTGTTATGAATATAGTTTTTGCATTATTGCTTTATTTTGCATACAAAATTAGCCCAAAAAATAAAGACGTTATGCAGCTAACATTAGTTGCTGCAGTTTTTATTGGCCTTTTTCAAATATTTGCACTTATACCGGGTGCATCAAGATCCGGAACTGCAATGACCGCAGGACTGTTGCTTGGCCTGAGTATGAAAGAAGCATCAAAATTCTCATTTCTACTTGGCATCCCAACTATATTGGGCGCATTAGTTTTTTTATCTATTGATATTGCTTCAACATCTCTAAGCATTAATCTGCTGCACCTAACTTTAGGTTTTGTAATTTCTTCTATTTTTGCCTTTCTTACCATCAAATACTTCTTATTGTTTGTTGAGAAAATAGGTGTTGCACCATTTGTCATATATAGATTGGCCCTTGGCTTCATTCTTGTGATTATTTGATGGATTGCCCCGTCCTTGCATGTGATGAAAACTTGCCGGAAGCTGGAACAATTTCTAAATTTCTTAATTCATGTATCATAAAAAATATACCTAAAACAAATAGCTACCTGCACTTGAATGAAAATGGTTTGTCTTTTAATTCCCACACTTCAGAAGGCAAAAGAGAGCTTAGAGTTGATTTTTTAAAGGGCGCAATGGGCTGGAGGCTTAAAAGACCGGAGCATGAGAACCAGTTAAAAAAAGCTATAGGGAAAACTTCAGATAGCTTAACAATTTTTGATGGTACGGCAGGAATGTTAGGCGACTCAATGATTTTTTTATCTCTCGGACACAAAGTTATAGCATGCGAACAAAGTAAAATTATTTACTTATTAATTAAAGACGCATGCAAGAGAGCAGAAAATGAACTACCGTTTTTAAAAAACCTTAAGTTAGTTCATGGAAATTCAGCAGAAATTTATAAATCTCATACCAAATCTGATTTGGTCTACCTAGATCCTCTTTATCCTCAAACCTCAAAGTCATCAAAAAGATCTGGTGATGTTGCTCTTTTAAGAACGGCAATAGAGCTTGAATCTATAGCAGATATTGGTGATAAAATTTTCCATGAGTTTAGAGCAAGTGAACATAAAAAGATAATTTTAAAGAGGCCTATAAAAGCACCTCTAATTTGTAATAAAATAAACTATCAGATTAAGGGCAAATCAACTCGGTTTGATATATATATTTAAAGGAGATAAGTATGAATCCATTTGGAATGATGAAAGACATGAAGAATATGGAAAAAATGATGAAGCCTGCATTAGAAAAGTTCATGAAAGAATCAGGTTTTGTTAAAAAAGAAGATATTGAACCTCTTAAAAGAAGAGTTGCGGAGCTAGAGGCTGAGGTTAAAAAACTCAAATAGTTTATGAAACAAGATCTTACCGAGGTAGATATTTCAAGAATAATTGAAATGGCATGGGAAGACAGAACCCCTTTTGATGCAATAGAGGCATCTTATGGATTGAATCAAAATCAAGTTGAGGATCTCATGAGGAATAATTTAAAAAAAAATAGTTATACACTTTGGAGAAAGAGGGCTAGGGGAAGAAAAACAAAGCATGTTGGCCTTAGAGTGTTTGGCGTTGAGGGCAGGCATCACTCTTATGATCAACACAAGCATAGAAAGTAATCATATTGCCATTGAAAATCTCTTCAAATCTATATTTGCTGAGGTTTCAAACGCATCCATAGATTTAACTGAGAACTCAGTTCATATAAAACATAATGACGAAACTAACCCAGATTCTGCTTCTATAGATTTAATAGAAGTTGATGGAGAGTACAGTATTATTTATTGGGATGGTTACTCGCTTGCTGAAGATGAAACTGAAAAAGACATAAAAAAAGCTTTAAAAATCTTCAAAAGATTTTCAAAAAAAATGGCAAAAAACCTATTAAGGTTTGGAAGTTAAACAAGTTACCTGCTTGGCGATGTTCCCATATGCTTTGAAATAATGCCAAGCATAATTTCATCAGCGCCGCCTCCGATAGAGGTAAGTCTTCCATCTCTAAATGCTCTTGAGACAGGCGTATCCCACATATAACCCATTCCTCCCCAGTATTGAAGACAGCTATCAGTCACCTCTCTACCGAGTCTTCCTGCTTTAAGTTTCATCATGGAGGCTTTCATTGTTACATCCTCACCATTTATGTATTCTTCAGTTGCTGTATAAACCAATGCCCTCAGCAGCTCCACCTCTGTTTGTAGTTCAGCAAGTCTAAAATGAACCACTTGATTATCAAGAATTGATTTCCCAAATGCCTTCCTTTGGCTTGTGTATTCAATAGTATCCTTGATAACTTGCTCTAGCATTTTGAGAGCTCCCGCTGCACCAAATATCCTTTCTTCCTGAAACTGCTCCATCTGATATCTAAAACCTTTTCCTTCTGCACCGATTAGGTTTCTTTGGGGTACTCTCACATCATCAAAAAATATCTGAGCAGTGTCCGACGATCTCATTCCAAGTTTATTAAATCTCTCAGATAGTGATATTCCTGGAAGATCCATAGGAACAACAATTAATGATTTATTACTATGAGGACTTCCATCGGATGTATTTGCCAATAGGCAAATAAAGTCTGCTTGGGTCGAATTGGTAATCCACATTTTCGTACCATTAATAATATAGTCATCACCATCCTTTACAGCAGTTGTTTTTATGGCAGAAACATCAGATCCTGCACTGGGCTCACTCACAGCAATTGAGCAAACCATGTCGCCTGATATTGCAGGTGCTAAAAATTCTTGTCTGAGTTGATCGCTCCCATACTTTGCTAATGCAGGAGTCGCCATGTCTGTTTGAACTCCAATAGCCATAGAGACGCCACCACTACTGATTAATCCAAGCTCCTCAGAAAAAACAACCTGATAGCTGTAGTCCAGACCCATTCCCCCAAACTCTGTTGGTTTTGAAATACCCAGCAAGCCTAAATCACCCATTTTTTTAAAGAGCTCATGAGCTGGAAATATTCCTTCTTTCTCCCACTCATTGGTATGCGGGTTTATTTCTTTTTCTATGAATGCTTTAACAGTATCGCGAATTGCAAGGTGCTCTTTATTTAAAATCATTAATTACTCAGTCTTTTATTTTTAATTATTGCCTTATATTACGATAATATTTATTGTTATCAAAATAACTATTTTTATATTTACTGTTTTAATATAAGTATTATGAATCTGAAATACATCCGTGCCTCAATCGTTTTTTTAGCAATTTCTTCCTGTGGAGGTGGTGGAGGGGGCTCATCCAGTAGTTCTGAAATACCCTCAGTACCCCAAGCCCCAAATCTCTCAATTTCAATATCAGAACTTCCCAGCAGAGTTTCTTCTTATGATAGATTGGAGCTAAGTATTACCTCTAATTATTTGGATTGTAGTTTTTCTATATCAGGCTCAGATATTCACTGGCCTAGCTCAAGCGGAAGTTTGTACTCATTTAATGCACCAATCACTTTGCTAGAGCAAGAGTTATTTAACTTTTCAGTAAGCTCCATACCGACATCCACTTGCCCATCAGGACAAAAGGATATTGAGCTTCTTGTAAGTCACTCAGACTCAAAATATTTAGCCATACCAGACAACAATAGCCAGCTAAAGACCTCATATTATCATTCTGCAGATCTGGGGTTTGGTGGCCTAGTCATCAACGAAAGATACTCTGCTACTATCTGCTACCCAACACCAGATGACTGTACTACATACGTTAATCAGCTTTTTGGTCAGGACGCACATAATATGGCAGTTGGAGATTTTAATGGAGATGGGCACGAGGACCTAGTTGTTATGTGGGCAATATTTCCACATACAATCGAAGAGTCTCAGAAAGTCCTTGCCCCACTTCACATTTACTTAAATGATGGGAAAGGCGGGCTTTATGAGGATATGAATATTTTTGAAAATAATTCCTATCCCATACAACCATTTGCTTATAGATTGGCTGTAAGGGATTTTAATTCAGATGGAATAGATGATATTTTTGCAGGCTCAATGGGTAAGCAAGTTAGATTCGAAGATTCAACCCAGGATTACATTGCACCTTCTCCTCATTTATTAATGTTGAGTAATCAAAATGGGAGGCTGGAGGACAGTAGCCAGAATATTGATGATCAAAACAATGGCCAGGGTCAGAAATGCGGTTTCGCTCACGATGCAAGTGCCGGTGATTTTGACGGTGATGGTGATTTCGATATCTACGCCTGCAACCTCCTGCATGTAAATAATGGGTTTGGAGAATTCTCAATCCATCCTTACCTAGGCTATGAGTGGCATACAAATCACATGAGCCCAATGAGTAGCTTGGTTACAGATTTAAATAACGACAGCTTTGATGATATTCTTTTTTGGAATTTTGATAACAGGCCCTTGTTCGATTCTCAGCCTGAAGAGGGAACCATCTTACTTAGCAATGACACTGCCAATATTGAAGAGTGGTTGGAGTTAGAACTTCCAAAAGGCCCTTTTGATATTAATAGGAATAAGTATAACCATGCGGCATCAGGAGATCTCAATGGAGATGGTTTTAATGATGTTGTTGTTTCAATAACTAGAGATGATCCCTACTACGATGGGGCTTACATACAAATACTGATAAACGATCAAACAGGTAAATTAGTTGATCAAACAGCATCAAATTTTGCTAATCAATCTCGTTTCAGTGGTCATCATGGCGAGGGCAATATCTATTTACGAGATATCGATGGTGATGGTGATATGGACATCATCCATTCAACAAGAGATTTTGAAAACTCACTATCAGGAGCACACATAGCAATTAATGATGGCCAAGGCAACTTTGCCTCCAATGAGTACTTGCTTCCTGATCGTCCCATACCCTATTCTCAATGGAACCCGTCCTCAGGATTAATGAAAGGTGTTCCAATTGATTTAGATGGCCAAGGCTGTATTGATATTGTCTCCACCTCTGATTCATGGAGTGATGAAAATACAGTAAGAAACTACTTATTCACAATGATCAACGTTGACTGCTCATTTTGATATGGTGCCCCATGCCTGAGTCGAACAGGCACTCCCGAAGGAACGCGATTTTGAATCGCGCGCGTCTACCAATTCCGCCAATAGGGCACGGTAGGCATTGTAGCTAACTATTATCTCTTTTAAAATCACCTTCTTATGAAAACAATCGATTTTGACTATCATCTGCCTGACGAGCTAATTGCAAACTATCCCATGCATGAGAGAAGCTCAAGCAGGCTGCTTGTAAGTAAGGGGTGTCTGTCTCATAGAAAGTTTAAAGATATCGTTGAATTTATTGATGAGGGAGACTTATTAATTCTTAATAATACCTCTGTTATACCAGCAAGAATCTTTGGAAATAAGGAATCAGGTGGCTCTATTGAAGTCATGCTTGAGAGATTTATGGAAAACAATGAGGCGCTTGTTCAAATTAGGTCAGGCAGAAGCCCAAAAGTAGGCTCAGTTCTTTTTGTTGATAAATACAAAATAAAGGTGATTGATAGAAAAGAAAACTTTTTTATTATCAAATTTAATGATGACCCTCTTATGGTATTTAATGAAATAGGCCATGTTCCACTACCTCCCTATATTAAACGAACGGACGAGGATATAGATCAAGAAAGGTATGCAACTGTTTATGAGGATAAGAAGCTGCAGGAATCCGTTGCTGCACCAACCGCAGGCCTGCACTTTGATGAAAAATTACTTAATGAGTTGAAAAACAAAGGAGTGCAAATTGGGAAGGTCAATCTTAGTGTGGGAGCAGGGACCTTTCAGCCTGTTAAGGTGGACAATATAGAAGACCATGATATTCACAGTGAATACCTAGAAGTAAAACCTGAAATAATAGACCTCATTGAATCCACAAAGGCAGCCGGCAAGAAGGTTATAGCTGTTGGAACGACTGCGACAAGAGCGATCGAGACAGCATACTTAGACACATCATACAAAGGTTATAAGGGATACACTAAGCTTTTTATTACTCCTGGCTACAAGTACAAAGCTATAGATAAATTAATTACTAACTTTCACCTTCCTCAATCGTCGTTGTTAATGTTAGTTGCAGCCTTCATAGGATATGAAAAGATGAAAGAAATCTATAAGATAGCGGTTGACGAGAAATATCGATTCCTGTCTTATGGGGATGCAATGCTATTAGAAAAAAATGAAATTTAAAGTTACCAATAAATCAGAGTTCGCAAGAAGAGCTGAGCTAACATTTCCAAGAGGAAAAATTCAAACACCGGCCTTCATGCCAGTGGGAACTAATGGAACCGTAAAAGGAATGACAGTTGACGACCTAAAGTCCACTGGAGCTGAAATTATTTTAGGTAACACCTATCATCTTATGCTCAGGCCAGGGGATGAGGCAATAAGAGATCTCGGAGGTCTGCATAAATTTGCCAATTGGGACAGACCAATACTTACAGATTCAGGCGGCTTCCAGGTATGGAGTCTTGGAGATTTAGTAAAAATTACAGAAGAGGGCGTTAAATTTAGCTCACCCTATGATGGAAGAAAAATCTTTATGACACCCGAGGATTCAATTCAGATTCAAGAGAATCTTGGTTCAGATATAGTCATGGCTTTTGATGAATGTACCGACTATCCATCAACTCACGATGATGCAAAGCAGTCCATGGAGCTGTCTATGCGATGGGCAAAGAGATGTAAGGACGCACACAAATCCTCATCTGCACTTTTTGGGATTGTTCAAGGTGGCATGCATGAAGATTTAAGAGAGGAGTCCCTTAATAAGATTATTGATATAGGCTTTGATGGAATTGCATTGGGTGGCCTAAGTGTTGGTGAATCAAAAGAAGAAAAAACAAGAATACTTGATTTTATGTCAGATAAACTTCCCTCAGACAAGCCTCACTATCTGATGGGGGTTGGAAAACCAGAGGATATAGTTGAGGCAGTGAGGTATGGAATAGACATGTTCGATTGTGTTCTTCCGACAAGAAATGCAAGAAATGGCCAGCTCATAACCTCAACAGGTGTAGTAAATATAAGGAATGCACCATATAAAATGGATGAGGGCCCTGTAGATGAGAATTGCGACTGCAAGGTCTGCAAGAACTATAGCCGAGCCTATCTTAATCATTTAGATAGAACCAACGAGATGCTTGGAAGCATATTATCAAGCTACCATAATATTTATTACTACCAATCACTAATGAGGGATATAAGGGAGTCGCTAGAGAACAATGTATTCGCGAAATTTGTAAAAGACTTCTATAATATGCGGAATTTAGAAATGCCCGATGGGCCGCTATAGGAGCTAATATGAATTATACAAAATACTTACTTGCTTTCAGTTTGATGCCTAATGTTGTTTTAGCTCAATCTCAGCAGCCACCTTCAGCCTTTGGTCCTCTTATCATGTTCCTTGGCTTCTTTATATTGATCTACTTTTTAATGATCAGGCCTCAGAATAAGCGACAAAAGGAGCTTCTCAATATGGTTTCTGCTTTAGAGAAGGGCGATGAAATTATTACAGCCAGTGGACTAATTGGAAAAGTTAAAGAAATCAAAGGTGCTTATGTCACTCTAGAAGTTGGCGAAAACCTTGTTTTAAAATTTCAAAAATCTGCAGTCTCAAGTGTTCTTCCTAAAGGAACAGTAGATTCAATTAAGTAATTAAAGATAGTGAATAAAAACTCAGCCTTAAGAATTATTACAATATCACTAGTTCTTCTAGTGGGCTGCCTTTATGCACTTCCAAATCTCTATCCCACACAGCCTGCAATTCAGATTGCGTATACTGACTCAGGGAAGTCAGCTGATCAATTCTTATTAGATAAAGCTGAATCAATACTTGATAACGAGACATCAGGTTATGAAGAAATATTTTTAAGAGACAATAAGATTGTTATTAAATTTAATACCCTAGATCAGCAACTTGAATCAAAAACAGCCCTCCAAAACAAGTTATTGGATCAAGCTATAATTGCTCTTAACTTGGAACCAACCACACCGGCTTGGTTAAAGGATATCGGTGGCAAGCCCGTGAAGCTTGGTTTAGATCTTTCTGGGGGAGTTCATTTCTTGCTGGAAGTTGATATTGATTCTGCGTTACAAGCTAGACTTGAGGTTCTTCTAGATAACTATAGAAAAAGCTTCAGAGAAGATAAGCTTAAGATTGCAAACTCATCAGTTAAGGATCTTGCTCTTTCATTTGAATTTAGAGATACAGAGAGTTACAACGAGGCACTGAGAGCCTATAGAAATGATAGCATCGGTATCAACGGCGGCATTCAGTACATTATTACAGAAAGACCAAGCAGGAAGACATTGCTGCTGAAGTTCTCCGATGTCGCTATAAAAGAGATTCGCGACTACGCAGTTGGACAAAACCTAACAACACTCAGAAACAGAGTTAATGAGCTTGGCGTCTCAGAGCCTGTTGTACAAAGGCAAGGAGCAAACAGAATTGTAGTCCAGCTACCTGGTGTGCAGGACCCAACAGCGGCTAAAAAAATCATTGGTAAAACTGCTAATTTAGAGTTCAGACTTGAAGCGAACTCAAGAACATCTCCTCTTAGAAAAGAAGAATTTAACTTCAAAGACAATGACTATAGAACTGCATTCCTTGAAAGAGCAGTTGTTGTTAGTGGTGACCGAGTCACCAATGCAAGCACAGGCTTTGACGAGAGCGGGTTCTCTCAAGTAAATATTACTCTCGATATGCAGGGCGGAAGAGCTATGCAAAAAGCGACATCTGGAAATATAGGCAGAGGTCTGGGTGTTTTATTTGTTGAGCAAAAATCTAAATCGGAGTTAGTTGTTGATGAGCTTGGTAATAAAGTGATTGAGCAAACATCATACATAGAAAAAAATATCATCAGCCTAGCAACCATTCAGGCTGTTCTTGGAACAGGCTTTAGAATAACCGGAGTCGGCTCTCCACAAGAGGCAAGTGAATTGGCGTTGCTATTGAGAGCAGGAGCGCTTGCGGCACCAATGAAATTCGTTGAGGAAAGAACTGTAGGGCCAAGCCTTGGTAAAGAAAATATAGAGCTTGGAATGACATCTATTTTAATTGGCTTCTCTCTTGTTATCTTATTTATGGCTCTTTACTACAAGGTATTTGGTCTAGCTGCAAACGTGTCATTGGTAATAAATTTAGTACTAATTACAGGAATCATGTCCTTGCTTGGGGCTAGCTTAACGCTTCCAGGAATAGCAGGTATCGTTCTAACTGTTGGCATGGCCGTTGATGCAAACGTGCTTATCTTTTCAAGAATTCGAGAGGAGCTCAAAGAAAAGGATCCTCAATCAGCTATTCATGACGGGTTCTCAAGAGCCTTTGTAACTATCTTTGATGCCAATGTTACAACTCTTATAGCAGCACTAATCTTATATGTCATTGGAACTGGGCCTGTTAAGGGCTTTGCAATTACTTTATCAATAGGCATTATCACCTCAATGTTTACTGCGATCATGTGCACAAGGGCTATGGTTAATTTGATCTATGGTAATAAGAACATTAAGGAATTAAAAATATAATGAATAACAATATTCCATTCATGAAGTTCAGGAAGATCGCTGCAATTGCATCTATTGTATTATTTTCATTATCTGTTCTTTCCCTTTCTTTTAAAGGCTTAAGCTTAGGCTTGGACTTTAGCGGTGGCACCTTAATAGAAGTTACTTATGAAGAGGCAGTCGAACTTGAAGAAATAAGAAATATTCTTATAGAAAATGATTTCGATGACTCTCAAGTTGTTAACTTTGGATCAAACCTAGATGTCCTCATCAAGGTAGCTGATCAAAATGGTAACAGTAGTATTGGTGAAAGCATCTTTAATTTATTAGAAGATAATGGCTTTAAAGGTGAGCTTAAAAGGGTTGAGTTTGTTGGACCTCAAGTGGGCTCTGAGTTAAGAGACCAGGGTGGTCTTGGTATGCTAGTGGCTTTGTTCATGATCCTTATGTATGTTGCATTTAGATTCCAGTACAAGTTTGCTCTTGGTGCTGTAACTGCTCTTGGTCATGACGTTGTGATTATCTTGGGTTTCTTTTCATTATTTTCATGGGATTTTGATCTAACGGTTTTAGCAGCTCTTCTTGCTGTTATAGGTTACTCGCTTAACGACACCATCGTTGTCTCCGACAGAATTAGAGAGAACTTCAGATCTGAAAGGGTTTTAGTTCCACAGGATCTTATAGATCTTTCCTTAAATCAAACGCTTGGAAGAACCATAGTCACATCATTAACTACATTGCTTGTTTTATTTGCTTTATTTATTTTTGGCGGAGAGTTAATTAAGGGTTTCAGTTTGGCTCTCATACTTGGTGTTATGGTTGGTACCTATTCTTCAATTTATGTTGTTGCGAACATGCTTATGTCGCTATCAATAACTCAAGAGGATTTAGCGGTACCTGAGCCTGAAGGCGCAGATTTTGATGAGCTTCCTTAGTATTTTTCGAAGTAGGGCTTAACTGATTTAAGTATAGCTTTATAGCACTTCGGAGTAGCACATATAAAATGATCGCCATCTAAGTATTTTGGGTCACCATTAAAATCACTTATTAGCGCCCCTGACTCTCTTGCAATCAATAAGCCGGCTGCAACATCCCAAAGCTCTATACCGTGGGCCCAGTAACCATCCAGCCTTCCTGTTGCTAAATAGCAAAGATCAAGCGCAATCGATCCAGAGTTTCTCATCTCAAGGTCTTGATTGAATAGCTCTTTGTAGCTTTTACTAAATTCATAACCGTAGCCAGGTGAGCTCACACTCGAGGTTGCAAAACTTAACATTGAACCAACAATGCCTTGCTGTTTGCTTACTCTAATTTTTCCGTTGTCCAGAGTTGCTCCAGCTCCTTTTTGGGCTGAAAACTCTTCTCTTCTAATGGGATCAATGACAACAGCTGTAACGGGCTTTTCATCCATTAGGCACGATAGAGATAAACAAAAATGCGGATAGCCATTCATGAAATTTTCTTCACCGTCTATAGCTTTCAGTACCCATGTAATATTGGAGTTGTTAATCTCTGATCCCGTCTCTGCTCCAAGGAAGTTATCCTCTGGATAGAATCTTTTAATCTCTTCTAGAACTATTCCCTCAACTCTTCTGTTAATAGCCTGAAGGTACCCGTCTGGAGAACCCTTGGAGGCATCCAAGCTATGAACTTTCTTCACAGCAAACTCCAGTTCAGCAGCACCTTTTCGAGCTGCAAGTTGAGTAACATTAAATAAAGCTTGTATTGACATGTCGCTATTGTAATGGAAAGTGGGATAATAGTGCCATGAGTTTAAAAAGTAATTTAATAAACGTAGTTTTAGTTGAAACATCACATCCAGGAAATATTGGTTCGGTTGCAAGAGCAATGAAGACTATGGGGCTTTCAAGGCTGTCATTGGTTAA
>Ga0208948_1000087_pt1 | contig 43106 bp, 38 predicted proteins | sample AOAMet11_17_M020_2_FD_188228 | JGI IMG/M metagenome (GOLD analysis project Ga0208948, IMG submission 188228) | Ammonia-oxidizing marine microbial communities from Monterey Bay, California, USA - CAN11_17_M020 (SPAdes) | ecosystem: Environmental > Aquatic > Marine > Intertidal zone | place...
TATAGCGCCTTGGAACGATATGATAGTATATGATGTAAAAGAAACAGAGACATATGAAAAAATGGAAGTGTTATCTAAGAACGGACTTTCTATTAAAATAGATTTATCTCTTATACACCATCCTATACCAGATAGGATAGGGTATTTGCACGATAATATAGGAGATAACTATTTGGAGAAAATAATAAAGCCAGCCGTAAGGTCGGTAACGAGAGAGGTAATAGGTAACTACCTTCCGGAAGAGTTATATTCTACAAAAAGAACAGAGATTGAAACAGAGATTTATAATCAGACAAATGAGATTGTAAGCGCAAAGGATATCAATCTACCAGCAATATATATTAGAGATGTAACCTTACCACAAACTCTTAAAACTGCAATTGAGCAGAAATTAAAGCAAGAGCAAGAGGCTTTAGAGTATGATTTTAAGATACAAAAAGCACGAAAAGAAGCAGAAAGAAAAGAAATTGAAGCAAATGGTATTTCTAAATTTCAAAAAATTGTAAATCAAACTATTACTCCACAATTATTAAAATGGAAAGGGGTAGAGGCGACACAAGAAATTGCAAAATCAACCAATTCTAAAGTTATTGTAGTTGGAAATGGAGATGGTGATTTACCAATCATTTTAGGAGGGCAATAAAAATTGTATACTTGCGTTATTAAAACCGTTTAACAAATTAAAAAAAATGAAAAAATTAATATTACTTATGTTGGTAGCTATGGTCCCATTCTTAACTATGGCTCAAAAAAGAACAAAAAAAGGAAAAGACACAAAAATTGAAACAACAGACAAATCTTCTGATGCAAAAGCAACTTTTATGATACTTAAAGGTGTAGAAATAGATATGTTTGAGATCGATCAGGCAGGAATGGACCAGAAAGAAATTGAAGACAGAAAGAGATCTGATATTACTTTAGATGGAATGATTCAAAGACATAGTAATCCATCATCATCTTTCCATTTTACTTATGATATTGGTGGTGAAAGCTCTAAAGAATCAGAATATTTAACAAAGTCTTCTAGGGGTTTTAGATCTATGGCTCAGGCGGTTCATCATGCTCAAAAATCTGGATGGAATTTTGTAAATTCTACCATAGTTGTTGATGATATGATTACTATTCATTATTATTATATGAAAAGATAATCTGTTATAAATTTTTAATGTATTAATCCCAGAACAATTGTTTTGGGATTTTTTTTGAATATATAAGAAAGAAATATTATATAAATTATAGTCTGATTATTTTTCCTTATTTTTGCTATTAACTCAACAAAGATTACAATGAAATTAAAACATATATTTTTATCTTTTTTTTTAATACTTGCATCTAATATTTTTTCTTCAGATATTATTATTAATGATGAAGAAACCTATTTCTCTGTAACAGATAAAAATATTTCCGAATTTAGCTTTATAAACTCAGTTTCTGATGTAACAACTATGATTGTAAAAACAGAGGAAGGAGAATTTGTGAAATTAATCGTTCCCGCTTACAATTCCGATTCAAAAAATGGAGACGCAGAACTTCCTGTGTTACAAAAGTTGATCAGGGTTCCTTTTGGTTCAGAAATTGCAGTAAAGATTATTAACTTAGAGGAAGAAATAATAAATCTTTCAGATTACGGATTTAGCATTCCAGTATTTCCAAATCAACCCTCTGTATCAAAAAGTGCAACTGACATCCCGTTTTATTTTAATCAAGATTATTATAATTTAGATAAGTTTACCGGAAATAATATTGTAGAAACTGAACTTTTAGGTAAAATGAGAGGTCAGCAGTTAGCAAGACTTTCGGTTTCACCTTTTTCGTATAACCCAACTAAAAATGAATTAAAAGTAGTAACTAAGTTAGAGGTAAAAATTATTTTCAAAAATATTGATGTAAATGCTGATAATGCAAACAGAATAAAATATTATTCGCCAGAATTTGAGAGTTTGTTAAAGACTTGTATAAATAATACTCCGATTACAGGAAAAGATGTTATTACAACTTATCCTGTAAAATATGTAATTATATCAGACCCTCAATTTCAGGCAGCTTTACAACCTTTAGTAGATTGGAAAACTAAAAAAGGATTTATGGTAGTTGAAGGATATACAAATGATCCTTTGGTAGGAAATACTACCGCATCTATTCATGCTTATTTGCAAAATATGTATGATAATGCTACTATTATTGATCCTGCACCAACTTACTTACTAATTGTAGGAGATAATGCAGAAGTTCCATCATTCAATACAGGGCAACACGTTTCGGATATGTATTATTGCGAGTTTGATGGGAATGGAGATTTTTACCCAGAAATGTATTATGGAAGACTTTCTGCTACTTCCGCTGCAGAAGTTGAAATTCAGGTAAATAAAACATTAACACACGAACTATATACTTTTACTGATCCTTCTTTTTTAGATGAAGTAGTTTTAGTAGCTGGAGTAGATGCAAGTTTTGCTCCTATACATGGAAACGGACAAATAAATTATGGAACTGATAATTATTTTAATGTTGCTCATAATTTGACAATTCATAATTATCTGTACGGATCAGGAAGTTCTATTACTTCAGATATGCCAGCAGCATCTGCTGCTATTATTGCAGATGTAAGCGCTGGAGTAGGATTTGCAAATTATACTGCACATTGCGGTAGTTCCGGATGGTCGGACCCTTCTTTTGAAAACTCTGATGTAAATGGATTGCAAAATAATGATCGGTTTGGATTTATGATAGGTAACTGCTGTCAGTCAAATAAATTTGATGATAACGTATGTTTTGGAGAGAAAATTCTAAGATCTAACAATAAAGGAGCTGTTGGTTATATTGGAGGAAGTAATAATACTTATTGGGATGAAGATTTTTGGTGGGCTGTTGGTAGTACATCAAATGTTACTGCAAATCCTACATATGCTGGAACGGATTTAGGAGTATATGATTGCTTAATGCACGAAAACGGAGAATCTCAAGCTGATTGGTTTTACACCGCTGGTCAAATGATTCATTCCGGAAATTTAGCAGTCACACAAGCAGGTGGATCTGAACAATACTATTGGGAGATTTATCATTTGATGGGAGATCCATCTTTAATGCCATATATTGGAGTCCCTACTATTCTTACTGTTTCTCATGGGACTGCAACCCCTGTTGGTACAACTACTTTTTTAGTTAATACTGAAGAGAATGCATATGTAGCAATTTCAATGAATGGAGTGTTATTAGATGCACAACTTGCTGGTCCAACAGGAGTTGTAAACTTAACATTTACTGCTTTGTCAAATGTAGGTACTGCAGACATTGTGGTTACAAAACAATTTAAACAACCATATATTAGTACGGTAAATATTATTTCTCCAAATGCTCCATTTGTTATTTATAACTCACACAACTTAAACGACCCAACAGGAAACAATAATTTGGAGGCGGATTATAACGAACTTATTGAGTTAGATGTAGAATTAAATAATGTGGGGAGCCAACCAACTCAGAATGTAAATGTTATAATTTCTACTTCAGACATGTATGTAACTTTAATTGATAGTACTGATTTTCTGGCTACTGTAAATGCAAACAATACAATCAATATTGCGTCTCCTTTTACTTTCCAGGTAGCTAATTTTGTTCCAGATCAACATCTTGTAACTTTTAATTTAACTATTACGGATAATCAGGCAAATACTTGGAATTCAATATTATTTGTAACACTTAATGCTCCTGTTTTAGGAGATGTATTCTTTACAATAGATGATGCTATTTTAGGAAATGGAAATGGAAAATTAGACGCAGGTGAAACTTTAGACTTAATAGTGGATGTGGAAAACTCTGGCCATGCTGAGATAATGAATATGAATGCAGTACTAAGTACTTTGTCATCTTATGTAACGATAAATAACCCTCTTGGGGTAACCGTAAATAGTTTAACTCCCTTACAACAACAATCAACAGTATTTAATATTACAGTTAACTCTAATACACCAATAGGTAACCTTGCAGAATTTCCATTTGATATTTCTGATGGTATTTATTCTCACAACAATACTTTTTCGGCTTCAATAGGTGTTATAGATGAAGATTATGAAACAGGAGACTTTACTCAATATTCATGGATTATGGATCCATCTTTTCCTTGGATTATCACAACTAATAATCCTTATGAAGGAACCAATTGTAGTCGTTCAGCATTGAATCAACCAGATAATACAGACTCTGAGTTGTCGATTGATTTAAATATTCTTGCTGCAGGAGATATTTCATTTTATAAAAAGATGTCTTCTGAGGAGGATTATGATTTCTTAAAGTTTAAGATAAATAGCCAGAAAGTAGGAGAGTGGTCTGGAATTGACGCAGATTGGAGTTTAGTCAGTTTCCCAGTTAATGCTGGGCAGAATACTTTTAAATGGGAATATGATAAAGATGGAGGTTCCTCATCTGGTCAAGATTGTGCATTTGTAGATTATATTGTTTTTCCTGCTATTGATTTAGGAACTGTTTCATTAGAAGAAAATTTCACAAATATTAAATTGTTCCCAAACCCAACAATGGGAAGTTTTGAAATTTTCTTTGCTGACAATAAAAACCATACTGCGTTAATTTACGACTTCAATGGTAAACTTATCTACTCTGAAAATTCTTCAGAAAACATTAAGTTTGATATTTCCAAAAATGCTACTGGAACTTATACGGTAAAAATAATGCCGGAAGGAATTACTTATCAGATTGTAAAAAAATAGTGGCAAAAGCTGTTGGTATTGATTATGGAACTAAAAGAATTGGAATTTCAATTTCTGATTCTTCTCAGATTATAGCAACATCACTTTGTGCCATAGAAAACAAAAATATCTTTTCTTTTCTGAAAGAGCTTCTAGAAAAAGAAGAGGTGGATACAATTGTAATTGGTGAAGCTAAAAACCTAGACACTACCGAAACAGATAGTAGTAAACAGATTTATCAGTTTGTTGAAAAACTAAAAAATCAATTTCCAAAAATCCTTATTAAAACTATTGATGAAAGGTTTACTTCAAAAATTGCTTTTCAATCTATAATTGATTCAGGGATTAAAAAGAAAAAAAGAAAAAATAAATCCTTAATTGACAAGGTTAGTGCAACTATCATTCTACAAGATTATTTAACTTACAAATAATTTCTTTTTCTTATTAAAACTATGTAATATTGTAGTTCAAGAACTAAAAAATATTATTATGAAAAAAATATACAATGTGTGGAATAGCATTATTAACTTCAAAATCAGAATATTAAAACTATTTTTAAAGAAATTTGTATTCTTATATGTTGCATCTTTAATTTCTTTAAACGCAAATTCTCAAGTAAGCTTTTGTGAAGATTTTGAATTGTATTCTAATGGAACTCCAATTGCAGAGACATCTAAAAATTGGAATACTTGGGGAGAATTAATGCCTCCTTATGCAATAGCTCCTTTTATTGACGATGCAAATGTTGTCAATACTCAATCTTCTAGTGGATCTAATTCTCTATATCTTAATGATGCAACAGGATCTGGAGGTCCGCAAGACGTAGTGTTAATGTTTGATACTACACAAAATATTATTTCTACAACACCTTTATCAACTCCATATACTACAGGAAGTTTAGATTTTTCTCAAATGATGTATATTATACCTGGTAAAACAGGATATTTTAATTTTCAAGCAGAGAATGAACCAGGAATATCTTGGGCATTAGAAGTTAACTTTGATGCAATTGGAGGAATTATAATGAGTAATACCAGTGCAACAACATTTAATTGTACATATCCTGCAGCAGGAACATGGTTTGAGATAGCTTTTGATATTGATTTATCAAATAATATATGGGAAGTGTTTATTGATGGAGTTTCTCAAGGTTCATTCTCTAATTCTATTAATCAAATAGCATCATTAGATTTGTACCCTGGAGTATCTTCTGAATATTATGTAGATGATGTTTGTTATTCTTATGATACTACACAAATAGTATTGCCTGGATTGGATTTAGCAGTCTCAAATATTGGTGCAATTAGTGGTTTAGATGGACAAAATAGAGATGTAACAGTTGAAGTAACTAATTTTGGTATAAATCCTGTAACCTCTTTTGATATTGATTTCCTTTATAATGGTAATACAATTACTGATAATATACTTGGATTAAATCTAGGAACAGGAGCTATCACTACCGTGACCATTACTAATCCGATTACATTAGTCAACGGAACATATACCGGTATAGCAACTGTATCTAATGTAAATGGGATAATGATTGATGATAATCCATCTAATGATACTTCATCAATACAAATAACATCTATTACTCCGACTCCCGGTAAATTGGTTGTTGGAGAACAATCTACTGGAACACCTTGTTTTGGATGTCCAAGAGGTATTGTCGCTGCTAATGAAATGGAAAGAGATTATAATGGTTATTTTCAATCAATATCCATACATACAGAGTCTGGAGATCCAATGAAAGCTATAGATTATTCAAACGGATTAAATAATTATATTACAGGTCCACCAGGACCGCCAAGTCTAGCATCTATAGGAAATCCTCCAGATCCTGGATTACAACAAGGAGCTCTTGTTGATAGAGGAACTGAAATTGATCCATCTGCTTTTCGGGATCATTTTCTTTCAAAAATAATTTCACCTGTTTCAGCTATTTTTACAGCAGATGCTAATGCAACTGGAAATGTTATTGATGTTCAAATTACAACAACTATTACTTCTGCGATAAATGGAGATTGGAAATTTGCTTGTGCACTTATAGAAGATAGTGTAACAGGTACTGGAGGAAGTTGGTATCAAGCTAATAAATATGGAGATTTAGGTATTTCTTTAATAGATGTAGATGGTACAGATTGGGGAGTTCTTCCATCTTGGGTTCCATCTATGATATATCGTAATGTTAGCAGAGAGATTCTCCCTTCTTTTGAAGGAGGGTTATTGCCGAATGGATCTTATAATGTTGGTGGAGTATTTACTCAGGATTTCCAATTTACTGCTGATCCGACATGGGACATAAATAGTATGTATGTAGTAGGAATGTTATTAAATCCGAACGGAATAGTTGATAATGCAGTTTATTCACCAGTATCTATTGCGACTTATGTAGAAAATGTTTCTTCTACCACATCTTTTAATATTTATCCTAATCCTGCAGTTTCTACAACTACTTTACTGATAAATTTAGATACGGAAAAAGAAGTTTCTATTTCCGTAAAAAGTGTTGAAGGAAAATTAATTACTAAAGGAGAATATGGAACAATGATTGGTTCTCATTCTTTGACGTTTGATGTTTCTGACTTTGCTAATGGAGTTTACATAATTGAGGCAATTGTTGGAAATGAAGTAATTGTTAAGAAATTTATAAAAGAATAATTTTAAATAAATATAAAATAAAAACCATCTGAAAAGATGGTTTTTTTATAACTTCTTTTTCAAATATTTAGAAGTAAAAGATATTTTGTTCTTTATTAATTCTTCCGGAGTACCTTCAAAAACAATTTTACCTCCTTTATCTCCTCCTTCAGGGCCTAAGTCAATAATCCAATCAGCACATTTTATTACATCAAGGTTATGTTCAATACAAATAACCGAATGGCCTTTTTTTATGAGTTCATTAAAAGATGTAAGTAATTTATTAATATCATGAAAATGTAGTCCTGTAGTTGGCTCATCAAAAATGAAAATAATTTTTTCGGAATTTTCTCCTTTACCTAAAAATGATGCTAATTTTATCCTTTGTGCTTCTCCACCAGAAAGCGTAGAGGAAGATTGACCTAGTTTTACATATCCTAATCCTACATCTTGAAGAGGCTGTATTTTCTTATTTATTCTTTCTTCTCCGTTTTTAGTAAAGAAAGTAAGTGCTTCATCAACAGTTAGGTCTAAAATATCAGAGATGTTCTTACCAGAGAATTTTATTTCCAATATCTCATCTTTAAATCTATTTCCTTTACACTCATCACACAGTAGATGTACATCTGCCATAAATTGCATTTCTACAGTTGTTTCTCCTTCTCCTTTACAATTGTCGCATCTGCCACCATCTACATTAAATGAGAAGAATCCACTTTTATACTCTCTACTTTTTGATAGTTTCTGACTCGAAAAAAGAGAACGAATTTCATCATAAGCTTTTATGTAGGTAATTGGATTAGATCGTGAAGATTTTCCGATAGGGTTTTGGTCGATAAACTCAATTTTAGAATATTTATTAGTGTTTATCTGAGATTCTTTATAGTTTCTTTTTGTGGAAGTGTATCCGTTGAATCTTTGTTCTAATGCTGGTTTTAGAGCTTCTTTTATCAGAGAGGATTTCCCGGAACCACTAACACCAGTTACTAAAGTGAAGCACTCTAAAGGAATCTCAATATTCATTTTTGAAATGTTATTAATATTCACTTCTTCTAATTTTACAGAATGTTTCCATTTTCTTCTTTGTTCTGGAACTTCAATTTTGAGTTCTCCACTAAGATATTTAGTAGTTAAACTTCTTTTTTCTTTATAAATATCAGATAGCTTTCCTTGAAATATAAGTTCCCCTCCATGAATACCCGCTTCTGGTCCTAAATCAATAATCTGATCAGATTGTTCCATTATTTTTTCATCATGTTCTACAATAATCACTGTATTTCCAATATCTCTAAGGTTTTTCAGAACTTTGATAAGGTTTTCAGTGTCTTTTGAGTGAAGTCCGATTGAAGGTTCATCAAGTATATACATAGATCCTACCAAGCTGCTTCCTAAAGAAGTTGCTAAATTTATTCTTTGGCTTTCACCTCCAGAGAGAGTTGAGGATTTTCTCCCTAAAGTTAGATAAGATAAGCCAACTTTATCTAAGTAAGAAAGTCTATTTTTTATTTCTATCAGAATTCTACCAGCAATTTTTTTTTCTGAGGTGTTTAGTTTTATTGTATTAAAGAAATCTATTGATTTTTTAATATTCATATTAGTAATTTCTGCAATTGAGGTATTGTTTATTTTTACATATAAAGCATCTTTCCTTAATCTGCTCCCTCCGCATACATCACATTTAGTCCTCCCTCTATATCTAGCAGAAATTACCCTGCTTTGTATTTTATGTTTTTCAGAATCTAGTTTTGTAAAGAATTGAAAAATTCCTTTACATTTACCTTTTCCGTTCCATAGTAAATCTATTTCTGATTTGGATAAATCTTTATAGGATTTGTGTATAGGAAAATCATATTCTGCAGCATTTAAGATAAATTTTTCTTTCCATTTAACTAGTTTTATTCCACTCCAACAACTTACAACTCCTCCGTATACTGACTGATCTTTATCTTTAATAACTTTGTTTTTATCTATTCCTAGAGTTATTCCAAAACCTTCACATTTTTTACATGCACCATATGGATTATTAAAAGCAAACAGATGAACAGAATTCTTTTCAAAATTTATTCCATCTAACTCAAATTTATTAGAGAAATGATATTTTTTATTTCCTATCATAACATCACATTCTCCATTACCTTCAAAAAATGCAGTTTCTACTGAATCAGTAATTCTATTAATAAGGTCTTCATCTCTATCTACATAAATAATTCTATCAACAATAAGGTATGTGTTTTTTGAATCTACTTTCTGATTTTTTTCAATCAGATTATTTATTTTTTCTATTTTATCATCTGAAAGAACCCTTGAATATCCTTGTTGTAGAAGTGTGTTAAGTTTTTCTGTATTAGCATCTTCTAACTTTGTAAGTAATAAGGAGGAAGTATTATTTTGATTACTAATAAAATCTACTACATCCGAGATTTGATGTCGTTTTACTACTTTTCCTGAAATAGGAGAATAAGTAATTCCGATACGGGCAAACAATAGTTTCAGATAGTCATATATTTCGGTAACCGTACCAACTGTAGATCTAGGATTTTTTGATATTACTTTTTGTTCAATAGCAATAGCAGGAGAGATCCCAATTATTTCATCTACATCAGGTTTTTGTAATTTTCCTAAAAATTGACGTGCATAAGAGGATAGACTTTCAATATATCGTCTTTGTCCTTCCGCATAAAGCGTGTCAAAAGCTAAAGATGATTTTCCTGATCCAGAGACTCCAGAAATAACAACTAATTTGTTTTTGGGAATATTTAACGAGATGTTTTTTAAGTTATGTAATTTTGCTCCTTTAATTACAATATTATCCTGATTATATTTTGGATTTTTTGACATCTCAAATTTTGCGAATCCGCAAATTTACTCAATAAGATTTGGATATTAATAGAACTTTTACTTTATTTGTAACGTAATAAAAACAGATACTAACTAATACCCTCATTAATATAGACAAAATTTTACTTTAACTATTTATTAACGAAAAAAGTAAAATTATGCCTATTATTAAATCTGATCAAGATCTTATAAAGTCGTACTTAAGTGGTAATGAAACTGCTTTTGAGATATTAATTGCAAAACACAAAGACAAAGTTTTTGCTTTTATCCTTTCAAAAATTAAGAATTACAATTTAGCTCATGATGTTTTTCAGGACACCTTTATTAAGGTGATTAATTCCCTAAAAAGAGGAAAATATAATGAAGAAGGGAAATTTGTCCCTTGGGTAATGCGTATTGCTCATAATTTAGTAATTGATCACTTTCGTATGCAAAAGAAGACCAGAAGTATTGCTCCTACAAAGGACTTTGATATTTTTGATGTGATTTCTGATAATGATAAAAATGCGGAAGAGAATATGATAGATAACCAAATATCCAGTGATGTAAGAAAACTTATTGAGAAACTACCTGAAGATCAAAAAGAGGTGCTTAAGATGAGATATTACAGAGATTTAAGTTTTAAAGAAATTGCAGAAATTACAGATGTAAGTATTAATACTGCACTTGGAAGAATGAGATATGCAATAATTAATTTAAGGAAATTGGTAGAAAAATATAACATCCAATTGCAAATTAATTAGACATAGTACAATATATTTTTTGTAGAGTCGTTATTTGTGTATATGAATCAAAAAACAACATATGAAAAGAAACTCTACTCAATTAAATTTGTTACATCAGTTTTCGCAAATAAAAACAAGGAAATCTGAAAAAAAAATAGAAGAAAACTTGAAAGTTAAGGATTCTACTATACAAAATATACTTGCTTATTCAAAGTCAGTAAGATGTATTAAAACCGATTCGTTAGGAATGGTTTTAATGGTAAATAACTAAGTGGTTTTGGTTTTTTATTTAAGGTCGAACAATTTATTTGTTCGGCCTTTTTTATTATTACATTTGTAATATGAGAAAAAAGCAGAGAGTAAAAGAATTTATTGAATATTTTTCGGAAAACTTACCAGAAGCAAAAACTGAACTTCATTATACAAATGCTTTTCAGCTTACTGTTGCTGTTGTTCTTTCTGCACAATGCACCGATAAAAGAGTAAATATAATTACTCCACCTCTTTTTGAAGCTTTTCCTACTCCAGAAGTTATGGCAGAAGCATCTGTTGATTATATTTTTGATTTAATAAAAAGTTGTAGTTATCCTAGAAATAAAGCAAGACATCTTTCTGGTTTAGCAAAGATGTTGGTCTCCGATTTTAATTCAGAAATCCCAGGAAACTTAGAATTATTGCAAAAATTACCTGGAGTAGGAAGAAAAACTGCAAATGTAGTTGGTTCTGTATATTTTGATATTCCAGCAATGCCAGTTGACACTCATGTCTTTAGAGTCTCAAATAGGATTGGATTAACTGCAAATGCAAAAAACCCTTTACAATCAGAATTACAATTACTTAAATTATTTCCAGAAGAGAAACTAAATATAGCACATCATTGGCTAATATTACATGGTAGATATGTATGCAAAGCTAGAAGAGCAGAATGTGAAAATTGTGGTATTACATCAATTTGCAAATACTATAAAAAGAATAAAAAATAAAACTTCTTTCTGTTAATAAATAGGAGTTGTTTTTCTTTCAATTTCACAGATATTTTCTCTTTTTTGTATTAAATTAAATTAATTATGAGCGATAAACAAAAGGCAGCAAAATTAAAGGCGTTAGAACTTACATTAGATAAGTTAGAGAAATCATACGGCAAGGGTGTGGTAATGAAATTAGGTGATAAAGTTGTAGAAGATATTGATTCTATACCAACAGGATCTGTAGGGTTAGATACTGTATTAGGTGTTGGAGGTTATCCGAGAGGAAGAGTTGTTGAGATCTATGGTCCGGAATCTTCTGGTAAAACTACTTTGTCAATACATGCAATTGCAGAAGTACAGAAACAAGGTGGTATTGCTGCTTTTATTGATGCAGAACATGCTTTTGACTCTTCATATGCTGCTAATCTAGGTGTAAATATTGATGATCTTCTTATATCGCAACCAGATAACGGAGAACAAGCATTAGAAATTGCTGATCATTTAATTAGTTCAGGTGCAGTTGATTTAGTGATTATTGATTCTGTCGCTGCATTGACTCCTAAATCTGAAATAGAGGGTGAGATGGGAGATAGTAAAATGGGGCTTCATGCTAGACTAATGTCTCAAGCACTGAGAAAACTAACTGCTACTATAAATAAAACGGGCTGTACCCTAATGTTTATTAATCAACTTAGGATGAAGATTGGTGTTATGTTTGGAAATCCTGAGACTACAACTGGAGGAAATGCACTTAAATTTTATTCTTCTGTTAGGTTAGATATAAGAAGAATTGGAGCTATTAAAAATGGTGAAGATATTATAGGAAACAGAACTAGAGTTAAAGTTGTAAAAAATAAAGTTGCTCCTCCTTTTAAGAAAGTAGAATTTGACATTATGTTTGGAAAAGGAATTTCAAGAAGTGGTGAAGTGTTAGATATGGCTGTGGATACAGATATAATTAAAAAGAGTGGTTCATGGTTCTCTTACCAAGATGCAAAATTAGGACAAGGAAGAGACGCTGTAAAGAATATGATTGAGGATAATCCTGAGTTAATGGCAGAACTTGAAGAAAAAATAAAAGAAGCTAATTTAGCTTAAAATGAGGTATTCCTTTTTATTTATTATTTTATTATTCTTTTATTCTTGTGGAGAGAATATTAATGGATCCCATACCACTATAACTGATCAGAAAGAAAATAATAATATAAATGACTCTTTACTTATTGATAGAGCTCTGATTAATATATCCAAAGGAAATCTTGAAGAGGCTAAGAAGGATTTAGAAAAGGCAAATTTACTTGATACAACAAATGGGCGCATCCATTATTTGTTAGGAGATGTTTTGTTAGAACTTGCAAAACAAGGAAAAGGTAGTGAAGAGTCAGTCAAGTTATCTTCTTCTCATTTTAAATCTGCAATTAAGTATAAATCAGATTCAGCACTTTCGTATCAGAAAGATGGTGAGATTTCAATGTATCTTGGAGAACATATTAAGGCAATAGAACTTTTATCTAAATCGCTATCAGTGGATGAAACAGATCCTCAAACTCTTATTCTCTTAGGATATTGTTATAGAGAGTTAGATCAGGTAGAAAATGCTATATACTGTTTTGAGAAAACAATAAGTTTAAATGAAAATAGTGATGAGGCTTACGTACAATTAGGACAAATATTTTGGGAAAGACAGGATTCAACAGCTATCAAATACTATAAAAGCGCTATTTCAATAAATCCAAATAATAGAGACGCTTATTATAATTTAGGATTGGTATATCATTCAATAAAAGAGCTTTCAAAGTCACGAGATGCATATCATAAGATTATTGAATTTGGAATTAAGGATAGTTATTTTGTTGAAGCTCACTATAATATTGCAATGATATTGATGGATGATTATAAAGAACAACACCATCACAAGAATGCTTTAAATAACTATCTTATAGAAGTAGTTCGAGTTAATCCTAATCATTATTTGGGATATTTTAGAATGGCTATTTGCTATCAAACACTAGGAGATGTTAGAAATGCAGAACAATATTATAGAAAGACTTTAGAAATAAACCCTGAATTTAAAGAAGCTACAGATAAATTAAACCAGTTATTATCTGATAACGAAAAATACAAATAAAATGAGTCTACAAAAAACAATTTCTAACGACATTAAAAAGGCTATGATTGCCAAAGAAAAAGATAAATTAGCCGCACTTAGAGCCGTAAAAGCAGCATTTATTGTAGAAATGGCAAAAGATGGTTCAGATTCAGTTTCTGATGATATGTCAGAAAAAATAATTGCAAAATTAGTAAAACAAAGAAAGGAGTCTGCTTCAATTTTTTCTGAGCAAGGAAGAGATGATTTAGCAAAAGATGAAATTATTCAATTAGAATATCTTGAAGTGTATTTGCCGGAACAAATGGGAGAGGAGGAAGTTAGAAAAATTGTACAGGAAGTTATATCTCAAGTTGGAGCTTCTTCTCCTTCAGATATGGGAAAATGTATGGGTCCACTAATGGGAAGACTGAATGGAAAAGCTGACGGAAAATTAATTTCTCAGTTGGTAAAAGAGGAACTAAGTAAGTAGACATTAATATTTTCTATTGATAAGTAGTATCGTATACTTAACCATTCGTTACAGTTTACGTAGTTGTCATAAAATGAATAAGTATAGTTATGTAGTTTTATCTACTTTATAATTATTGTAAATAGTAAAGAAATAGATATAGAAAATTGTTAATATACCAAAACTTAATAAATAAGAGTCAAATAACATGATTATCATGAATCCTATTGGTAGTAATATTCTATGAAAATTATATTTTAATTTAGATAATGATTTGATCTGAAAATAAAATATATTTAATAAGATAATCAATCCAAGTATTCCAACTTCAAACCAAACATATAAATAGGTATTGTGTGGAGTGGAGTCTATAAGGTATTCATGTCCAGACTTTATTTTTTTCTTAAATATTGTGCCAAAACTTCCAGTTCCATAACCAAGTATTGGTTTCTTTTTTATGTAGTTGATACTTTCTTTTATAAAAACGATCCGAATGTCATTTTGATCTTTATGTAGATTTTTAGAATTAGTCTGAATAATTTCATTCCGTATCTTCATTTTGGCTTCTTTAATCCTGAATTTAAATTTGTCAGAAAATTGATATGCTGAATAAATACAAACTATTAGGAAACCAATAATCCCTATACTATAGATTATATTCTTTCTGAAATAATAGACACTATATATTCCAAGAAACAGTATGAAAATTAGTTGTCCTGCTCTTCCGCTTTCAGTAAAAATACTAAAGCTATATATTGCTATACACATTAGTGGTATCCATCTGTATTGTACTTCTTTCTCTAGAAATAGAAATAAACATACTAGAGAAGAAAAAGCAAGTAAGATATTATGGTAATTGTAAGTTGTAAATGCTGAGATTGTATTTTTTGAGGAAATAATTGGGATATAGTTATGAAGAGGTAAAATAATTTCTTGATTAATAAGAATTGCTAAAATTGCTGATACAAGTGTAGAAAAAATAAAAAGTAAAGTCCCCCAGTTTAAAGTTGATTGTTTGAATTTTGCAGTTGCAAATACAATGAATACTAATAGAAATGATGATTTTCGAAGAATGGATATTGCATTTTGATGATTATTACCCCACATCATTCCTAAACAATAAAATACAAGAAGGAATAAAATAGATGTCATCCATTTACTTGTTTTAATTTCCTTCCATTTTCCTCTTAGATTGCCTTCTGTAATCCAGCAAATAATAATCAATCCAACAAGAATGTTTGCAGCAGCAATTGATAAAGGTATTGATAGTCCAAGTAAGATAAAAAGGATTGAGTATAACTTCTCTATAGTATTTTTCATAATAGATATTTATATACTCTGTTTTATATGTATACAGATTTTAAATTAATCCTAATTACTGCATTTAGTAGTTTTATCTTATTGAGCTTGTAAAGAATAAATTCTTTATTTTACTTTATCTACAATTGCTTTAAAAGCTTCAGGGTGGTTCATTGCTAAATCAGCAAGAACTTTTCTGTTTAATTCAATTCCATTTGAATGAATTTTCCCCATTAATTGTGAGTAAGACATTCCGTGTATTCTGGCACCAGCATTAATTCTTTGAATCCATAGTGCTCTGAATGTTCTTTTCTTGTTTTTTCTGTCACGGTATGCATATTGCATTCCTTTTTCTACAGCATTTTTAGCTACTGTATGTACATTTTTTCTTCTTCCAAAGTAACCTTTGGCGGCTTTAATTACCTTTTTTCTTTTAGCTTTTGCAGCTACTGAGTTTACCGATCTTGGCATAATTTCATTTTTTTTGGTAGTTAGTGGCTATTTTTTTAAGCTCTTAAAACTAAATACCTGGTTAATAACCTATTTAATTGTACTAAAGTCCTAACTGGTGTTTTACGTTATTCATATCAGCATCATGAACTAAACCACTCTTAGTTAAGTTTCTTTTTTGTTTTGTTCCTTTTTTAGTTAGGATATGACTTTTAAAAGCGTGTTTTCTTTTAATCTTTCCTGATCCTGTAAGCTTAAACCTTTTTTTAGCTCCAGCTTTTGTTTTCATTTTTGGCATTGTATCTTAATTTTATTTATTCTTCTTTTTAGCTGATATCATCATTATCATTTTCTTTCCTTCTAGCTTAGGCATGTTTTCGATAACACCATATTCTTCTAGTGCCTGAGCTAGTTTTAAAAGTAAAATTTCACCTTGTTCTTTAAAGATAATTGTTCTTCCTCTAAAGAAAACAAAGGCTTTTACTTTAAATCCGTCCTTTAAAAAGCTGATGGCATGATTTAACTTAAAGTTAAAATCGTGTTCACCTGTATTAGGTCCGAATCTTAATTCTTTTACGACTACCTTAATTGTTTTTGCCTTTATGGCTTTTTGTTTCTTCTTTTGGTCGTAAATAAACTTCTTATAATCTATTAACTTACAAACAGGAGGTTCTGCATTTGGAGAGATTTCTACTAAATCTAGATTCATCTGGGATGCTTTATGTAAAGCTTCTTTAATAGATATGATTTTAGATTCTACGTCACCCACAATTCTTACAAATGGAGCACTGATTTTCTCGTTTATCTTATGAAGATCTTTTCTTTCTACTCTTCCTCTTCTAAATTGTTTTCTTGCGATATTTCCCTTTGTTTTAGTTATTAAATTTTGTTATTTCTTCTATTTCTTTATTTATAGCATCAATTAGTGTGTCAATCTTCATACTTCCCAAGTCATCACCACCATGTTTTCTAACTGATACAGTCTCTTCACTTTCTTCTTTCTCTCCAACGATAATCATGTAAGGAGTCTTTGATACCTCAGCATCTCTTATCTTCCTTCCTGTTTTCTCTGACCTCTGATCAATGCGACCGCAAATATCGGAATTTTTTAACAATTGCATAACTTTATTTGCATAATCGTGATATTTTTCAGAAATAGGAAGAATCACTACTTGTTCAGGCGCTAGCCATAAGGGGAAATTACCTCCACAATGTTCTATTAATACTGATACAAAACGTTCCATAGATCCAAATGGAGCACGGTGTATCATTACAGGTCTATGTTTTTGGTTGTCTGCGCCAGTATATTCTAGTTCAAAACGTTCTGGTAAGTTATAATCTACCTGAATAGTTCCTAATTGCCACTGTCTACCTAATGCGTCTTTTACCATAAAGTCAAGTTTTGGACCATAAAAGGCAGCTTCACCCAATTCTACTACTGTTTCTAATCCTTGCTCTTTAGCAGTATCAATAATTGCTTTTTCTGCTTTATCCCAATTTTCATCACTACCAATATATTTCTCTTTATTATTTGGATCCCTTAAAGATATTTGAGCTACATAATCTTTAAAATCAAATGTTTTAAATACATGTAAAACTAGGTTTATCACTTTTGTAAATTCTTCTACAATTTGGTCTGGTCTACAAAATATATGAGCATCATCTACAGTGAAACATCTTACTCTTGTTAATCCATGTAATTCACCTGATTGTTCGTAACGATATACTGTTCCAAATTCAGCATATCTTATAGGTAAATCTTTGTACGACCTAGGAGAAGAATTAAAGATCTCGCAATGATGAGGACAGTTCATTGGTTTTAATAAGAATTCTTCATCTATATGAGGAGTTTTTATTGGTTGGAAAGAATCTTCTCCATATTTCTCATAATGACCAGAAGTAACATATAAATCTTTATTACCTATATGAGGAGTAATAACTGGTAAGTATCCAGCTTTTAACTGAGCTTTCTTTAGAAAATTTTCTAATTTCTCTCTAAGAGCAGTTCCTTTAGGAAGCCATAGTGGTAGTCCTTGTCCTACTTTTTTTGAGAAAGTAAAGAGTTCCATTTCTTTCCCTAGTTTTCGGTGGTCACGTTTTTTTGCTTCCTCCAATAACTCTAAGTGTGCAGTAAGTTCCTTTTGCTTTGGAAAGGATACTCCATAAATACGAGTAAGTTGTTTTCGGCTTTCATCTCCTCTCCAGTATGCACCTGCAATATTTAATAGTTTTATTGCTTTTATTTTTCCAGAAGAAGGAATGTGTGGTCCTTTACACAAATCCGTGAAATTCCCTTGCGTGTATAAAGTGATTTCACCATCTTCTAAACTTTCTAATAATTCTAATTTGTATTCATCTCCTTTTTCGGTGAAATGGGCAATAGCTTCTTTTTTTGAAATATCTTTTCTATCGAAAGACATTTTCTGAGAAGCCAACTCCTTCATCTTTTGCTCAATCTTAGGTAATTCATCAGAAGATAAAACTCTATCTCCTAAATCAATATCATAATAGAACCCATTATCAATAGCAGGACCAATACCTAACTTAACTCCAGGATAAAGTGATTCTAATGCTTCCGCCATAATGTGTGCAGAAGAATGCCAAAAAGTAGATTTTCCTTCCTTATCGTTCCAAGTGTGTAGGGTTAAAGAAGAATCAGTGGTGATAGCTCGGTTTGCATCCCAAAATTCTCCGTTTACACTAGCAGACAGCACATTTCGTGCTAGCCCTTCAGAAATTCCCATAGCAATATCCATTGCAGAAGTTCCGCTTTCTACTTGTTTGATACTTCCATCAGGAAGAGTAATATTGATCATTTTTCTACTATTAAAGAGTGCAAATATAAGAAGTACTTTTTAGTTTACACTTCTTAGATGTTAGATTTTAGTTTGTGGCATGTGATTCATTAGAATACTTATAAGTGTCGGGGTAGCAGGATTCGAACCTAATCTTCCTTTTCTAATAGAGATAAAATTAAGATTGAATAACGCCAGGGTTATACGCTTCTTTTATAGGGGAGTGGTTTGCAGCTTCAATTCCCATAGAAATTACTTTTCTAGTTTCTAAAGGATCAATAATAGCATCTACCCATAAACGAGAAGCGGCATAATAAGGAGAGGTTTGCGCATCATACCTATCAGTAATGGTTTTTAAAAGTTCCTTTTCTGTTTTTTCATCAATTTCTTCTCCATTTGCTTTTAAAGAAGATTTTTCAATTTGTAATAATACTTTAGCAGCTTGTTCTCCACCCATAACCGCCATTTCAGCTGTTGGCCAAGATACAATCAATCTTGGGTCGTAAGCTTTTCCGCACATAGCATAATTACCAGCTCCATAGGAATTACCAATAATAATAGTGAATTTAGGAACTACAGAATTTGACATAGCACTTACCATTTTGGCACCATCCTTAATAATACCTCCATGTTCAGACCTGGAACCCACCATAAAGCCAGTAACATCTTGCAAAAATACCAGTGGTATTTTCTTTTGGTTGCAATTGGCAATAAAACGAGCTGATTTATCAGCTGAGTCGGAATAGATAACTCCTCCAAATTGCATTTCTCCTTTTTTTGTTTTTATCATTTCTCTCTGGTTGGCAACAATACCTACCGCCCATCCATCAATTCTAGCATATCCGCAAATAATGGTTTGTCCATAACCTTCTTTATATTCCTCAAAATCAGAATCATCTACTAGGCGAGATATAATATCCTTCATATTGTAAGGTTTCGATCTATTTCTTGGTAGAATTCCGTAAATTTCTTTTTCGTCTTCTTTTGGTTCTTTTGCTTGTTTTCTGCTAAATCCTGCCTTTTCGGTGTCTCCAATTTTATCCATTATATTTCGGATTTTATCCAAAGCGTCTTTATCGTCCTTGGCTTTATAATCCGTAACTCCTGAAATTTCGCAATGGGTAGTAGCTCCTCCTAAAGTTTCATTATCAATAGTTTCACCAATAGCTGCTTTTACCAAATAACTACCGGCTAAAAATATAGACCCTGTTTTATCTACAATAAGAGCTTCATCACTCATTATTGGTAAGTAAGCACCACCTGCAACGCAGGCACCCATTACAGCAGAAATTTGGGTGATTCCCATTGAACTCATACGAGCATTGTTGCGAAACATTCTTCCAAAGTGTTCTTTGTCAGGGAAAATCTCATCTTGCATAGGTAAAAATACACCAGCACTATCTACCAAGTAGATAATTGGTAATCTGTTTTCCATTGAAATTTCCTGAAGTCTTAAATTCTTTTTGGCAGTAATAGGGAACCAAGCTCCTGCCTTTACAGTAGCGTCATTGGCAACAACAATACATTGTTTGTCCTTTACATAGGTAATACCTGCAACTACTCCTCCTGATGGGCAACCTCCATATTCCTCATACATTCCATCACCAACAAATGCACCTATTTCTAAAAATTTAGCATCTGTATCTTTTAGATATTCAATACGCTCACGAGCAGTAAGTTTTCCTTTCTTATGTTGTTTTTCAATCTTCTTGTTCCCTCCACCTAAAGAAACAATAGCATATTTTCTTTTCATCTCCGAGATGAGTAACCTCATCTTATCATCATTCTTGTTAAATTCTAAATCTGCCATTAAAATAAATTTTTACAAAAATAAGGAATATGTTTATATAGATTGTCTTTCTAAGTAGCTTGTTGTTTCTGGACCTAAATTAAAGAGTACATCTAGTATGGAAAGATTAGGAATGAAGGAATATTTCTCACAGAAAACTTGTTGGTATTCTTCCTGGTTTTTCAAAATAAATTTTGAGGATCTGAAATCTAATCCATTAAATTCTTTTTGAAATTCTGAAGTAAAATTTATTTTTTTTTCTACCTGCATCAACTCCAAAATAGTTTTGCTTAGTTTCAGGTTAAAATCAAATAGAGTATTATGTTTTGTATTGTAAAAAGGGAAAAGTTCATCTTTATAATATTCGAAAAAAGGAGAGGAGTTGTAAGCTGAAACAATAGATTGCCAATGTAATTTTTGCCAATTATCTTGATTAGAAATACTAATATCAGAAATTAAAGTTTTATCAGATGATTTTCGTTCTTTCGGAATAGTTAGAGTTTGACTGCCATTTGCTCCCATTATTGTACATCTGTTCCGAAAAGATTGCTTTATAAAATGTTCTTTTGTTTCAATAAAAATTTCTTCTGATTGTAGGATTGCAGAATAATACGCCACAGGACCTAAATAGGAGATAGGTAAAAGACATTCCACTTTATTTAGATAGTCGTCTTGTTCTGTTTCTATTCCACTTTATTCCTCTTTTTAATATATGATAAAGAAGAATCATGATTCCTACCCACATCCAAGGTCTATACATTCTTGACCATCTGATTCCTTTTCCATATTGGTCGTAACTCATCCATATAAAAAGTTTTTTTCCTACAATATGATTTTCTGGTACAAAACCCCAGAAACGGCTATCTGCAGAGTTTTGTCTATTGTCTCCCATCAACCAATAATAGTTCATTTCAAATTCATAATCATAACTTCCGTTTTTTGCAATTCCATCTTTTACTTTCTGAAAGGTTGTATCATCTCCCATTTCTTCTCCTTCATATCTTTTTATTATTTGTTTATATATAGGGAAGTTCTTATTAGTAATATTTATTGTTACCCCTGCTTTTGGCATACTAATAGGACCATAATTCTCTTCATCCCAGTCATAAGGATTATGAGCTAGAAACCCATCAGGGTTTTGTATTTTATTCCCAAAAATATCACTTTTAAAACTTGATGTCCAGACAGAATCAACATAAGGCTTTGAACGTAAGTTAGAGATAGCCTCCTCAGTTGCATTAATATGTATCTTCCTTTTTGTTGCTACACTAAAATCTCCTACAGCTTGGTTTTGGTAATTTATTTTATCTAATGGTATTATATCGTATTCCTCATAACAATAGTCAGAAAATTCTTGCCAATTTTTAAAAGACTTTGATAAAACTTTTGGTTTTATTTTTACAAAATATCTTCTTTGTTTTTTCTTTTCTACTTGTTTTTCTTTTATTTCATATTGAGTTTCTTCTTTTCCATTAATAAAGAGTATTCCATCTTCAATTTTTAGTTCATCACCAGGAAGAGCTACACATCTTTTTACATAATTTTCTTTTTTATCAATAGGTCTTCCTAATCTTTCTGCTGGCCAGTTAAAAACCACGCAATCATTTCTTTCCACCCCAATCTCAGAGTTTTCATTTCCATTTTTCCATCCAGACATTCTATGATATGGAAGTTTTAACCATTCTAAGTAGGATTGACCCCCTATTAAAGGAAGGGTGTGGTGTACTAATGGAAAAGAAAGTGGAGTCATAGGTACTCTAGGTCCGTATGCAGTTTTATCAACAAATAAATAATCTCCAACCATCAAGGATTTTTCCATAGATGGAGTTGGTATAGTATATGCTTCAATAAAGAAAGTTCGTAAAATTGTAGCTGCAATTACAGCAAACAAAATAGCGTCTCCCCAACTTCCAAGCCAGCCTTTAGGTTTCTTTTCTTCTTTCTTTCGTTTCTTCCAGAAAGTGTAATTGAAAGTTTTCCAGAATATAACATCCCCCACAATAAAAGGGATAAAATACAACCATTCCCCACCAATTAACCACACAAAAAGACTCCATAATATTGTAAAAGACCAGAAAAATTTCCTTTTCTTAGATTTATCCCAATCATTTATGTTTTTTATGTCTTTTAGCATGATATCATATTTTGTGCAAATTTATAAATTTAACGAGAATGACACTCCTGTATTGCTGAAAGTTGAATAAGGACGTATGTTTAAACTTATATCATCAGAAACATCAAAATGAAAAAGATGTGCATTAACAGATGCGTCAATAATATTTAGTATGTAAACTCCTACAAAAGAAAAATAAGATATTTCACGATTCCTTTTATAATGATCTTTTAATGTTATAAGTTCTGAATACGTGTATCCTAATTGATCTTCTCCCGTTTCATAACTGAGTAAAGCAGCTTCTCGATATTCCTTATACTGATTATTATTATCATTTATAAAATATGCAGAAGTAACAAGTCCTCCGTAAATAATAGGAACCTTCCAGTATTTTTTGGTGTAAATTTGTCCAGCTCCAGGAATAACTGCAGAATAAATAGCTGCTTTTTTAGGTGATTTATCTTTCTGAATTTTTTGTGAAGAGATAGATAAAGAAATCAGAGTACAGATAAAGAATATGTACGTCCTTTTCATTAGGAGTTTTCAGAAATTTTACCAATTAATGAGATGAAATCATCATCAGAATTGAAAGGAATAATCAGTTTACCCTTTCCTTTTTTATTTCGTTTTATATCAATATCCTTTTCTAAATAATTACTCAAATTATGTATTTTTTGTTGGGAAGAAAAAGGTAAGGAATTAGGAATAGTGGGAGTCTTAGGTTTTGATGTTTGCTTGTATCCTATGTCAGCAAAAGTACGAACCAATTGTTCTACTTCTCTAACTGAAAATCCGTTAGCAACTACATCATTAAATATATTCATCTGGATTTCTAAATCTTTTACATTTATTAGAGCTCTGGCATGTCCCATCGAAATACTTGAATGTTGTAAGGCAAGTTGAATTTCTTCCGGTAGTTTTAATAATCTTAGAAAATTTGCAACCGAACTTCTTTTTTTTCCAACTCTCTCAGAACATTGTTCCTGAGTTAGTTTGCATTCTTCCATTAATCGTTGGTAAGAAAGAGCGATTTCAATAGGGTTTAGGTTGCTTCTTTGTATGTTTTCTACCAGCGCCATTTCTAGCATCTCATGATCGTTTGCGATTCTGATAAATGAAGGAATTTCAGTTTTACCTGCCATCTGAGATGCTCTTAATCTTCTTTCTCCTGAGATAAGTTGGTATTTGTCGTTCCCTAATTTACGAACGGTAATAGGCTGAATAATTCCTAATGTCTTTATAGAGTGAGAGAGTTCTTCTAGTTTTTCTTGATCAAATTCTGATCTGGGCTGGAACGGATTTGTAGAAATCACATCAATTTTGATAGTATTTATATTACCTACAATACTCTCTTTGTTGTTAGAGCTTGTTGTGATATCTGTTTCAGGATTTCTTAATATAGAACCTAACCCTCTACCTAACACACTCTTTTTGTTATTCATTACTTACTAAGTTTTCTTCTAAAGTTTCGGAAACCTTTTCTTTGTCAATTATCTCCTGAGATAAATTTAAATAGTTGATAGCTCCTTTACTTGTAGAATCATGAACAATAATTGTTTCACCATAAGATGGAGCTTCACCTAGAGTTACATTTCGGTGAATGATTGTTTTAAAAACTAAATCCTGGAAGTGAGTTTTTACTTCTTCTACAACCTGATTTGATAAACGTAATCTAGTATCGTACATTGTTAGAAGCAATCCTTCAATAGTTAGTTCTGGGTTTAATCTTCTTTGTACAATTTTTACCGTATTTAATAATTTACCTAGACCTTCTAATGCAAAATATTCGCATTGAATAGGAATAATTAACGAATGAGCAGCTGTAAGAGAATTTAGAGTTAAAAGACCTAAAGAAGGAGCACAATCTATAATAATATAATCAAAATCATCAATGATTTCAGAGAGAGCATTTTTCATCATGTGTTCTCTGTTTTCTACATTTACAAGTTCTAACTCAGCACCTACCAAATCAATATGAGCGGGCAATAAAAACAGATTAGGACTTTTAGTTTCTAGAATGATGTCTTTTGCTTTTACTTTTCCAATAAGACATTCGTATACTCCGTTCTCAATTTCCCTTGGGTCGTATCCTACACCAGAAGTTGAATTTGCTTGAGGATCAGTGTCTACTAATAAGACTTTTCTCTCTAATACTCCTAGTCCAGCTGATAGATTCATAGCTGAAGTTGTTTTTCCTACTCCTCCTTTTTGATTTGCAATTGCAATTATTTTTCCCATTTATTTATTGTTTTTTGAACATTTCAAAAATACAACTATAAAAGTGAGAATATATTCTGTATAGGGGGCACTTATTAACAAAAATCGGAAAGTTTTTAATAAAAAAGCCCTAATAAAAGGGCTTTAAAATTAATCTTGTTTTTTGTTATTTATCTTCATCATTCCCTAGATCTTCAAAGTTTACTTCTGTAAAATCAGTTGTTGCTTCTTCTTCTTTTACTTCCTCTGTAGGGGGTTCTTCATCTAATGGAGATTTTTCTTTTACTTCCTCTGTTTTAATTTCTTCTAAAGGAGTTTCTTTATCTTTTAAGGAAATAATTTCTTCACCTCTTTCCTTAATAATGTAATCAGTCAATTCATTCAGATGATCTTTAAAATTTTGAAAATCTTCTTTGTATAGATATATTTTATGTTTTTTGTAGAAAGGACTTCCATCTTCATTAAAATCTCTTTTACTTTCAGTAATTGTTAAGTAAAAATCATCTGCTCTTGTTGATCTTACATCAAAAAAATAAGTTCTTCTTCCCGCTCTAAGCGATTTTGAATAAATTTCATCTCTATTATCATTCATCTTTTTATTTATTTAAATTAAAAACTATTACAAATGTACTAAAAAAAACCAATCTATTAAATCCTTCTTATTCAGGTTTATAGTAATAGAATGTTGTAAATTATTAATTTTTTATAGTGAGTCTTAGTACCGAGCATGCTGAACTAATCGCAAATTTATCTTTACCTGTTCCAAATAACATAGTTGCCCAAGTATCTTTTTTTGGTGTGCCTAATATTAATAAATCGTATTCGGAAGTTAAATTAGAAACTGATTCAATAGGATCGTCTGATATTTTTAACAATAATTTTCCTTTAGTTCCTGACAATGCCTTGTTTGATGTTTTCTTTATATTTTCTATTTCTTCTGTTGTAGTATCTATATTTAACACATGTAGTAATGTAAATTCAGAATTAAAATATTGACATAATGAATTGGTAGACGCAATTAGTTTTTGTATATCTTGACTATTATGTCGGATTGATAATAATACGTTATTAAACTCTGTAACTCCATTACATTTAAACAATGCGAAGTTCGAGTTAATATGGCTTATAATCCATCCAATTGGATTGTTGAAGAATATTCCATTATAAGCTCTTCCATTCCAACTCAAGATTAACCATTTTATATTTGTTATCTCACTCAAAACTTGCATAGTTTCAGATAGTTTATGAGTCGCAATAGATTCAAAATAAATATCTTGTTGAATACGGCTATCTAATTTTTTGACAATACGTTCTAATGATTTTGTTTTGGGTTTCTCTTCTAGAAATGCGTCTAATGATGTTTGGTCTGGAACTTCAACAATGTTTAAGGTTTGTATTTTTGACCTTGCATTTAATGAGGCTCCGATTTCTATGAGGGTGGTTGGAGCAATTTCATTACCTAATAATGGAACGATTACCCCAGCATCCTTATCTATACTTATATTTAACATTTCTTCTCTTTCTTTGTCTTCTAGTTCTTTTAGATGTTTATAGTTTCTTTTCTTCCCAAATAATATATATAATGCAGGAATATGTCCGTATTGAGTCATTACTCCAGTTCTTGAAGCGTTTTTCCCATAGATATAATATATTATATATCCTATAAATGATATCACAAATATTGCAATTATTGGCATGAAACCTAAATAGAAGAGTAAGATAATTCCACTAAATATTCCAAATAATTGAATATATGGATAAAGAGGAGATTTGTATTTTGGATCATACCATTGTACTGCAGTTTCTCTTAAAATAATAACACTTAAATTAACAGAGATAAACATCATTACTTTAAAGGCACTTGCTAATTTTGCTATTTTCTCAACATCTAAAAATAGAATCACCAAAGCCATCATTATACAGGTAAGGATTATTGTATTAATTGGTGTTAGATATTTTGGATGAACCTTAGACATTTGTTTAGGAAGTAGTTTGTCACCCGCCATTGCAAACGGAAACCTTGAGGATGCTAGTACACCAGAATTAGCCATAGAGATTAATGTAACAACTCCAATACCAGCAATTATATAAGCAAAGTTAGGTCCTCCTAAAAGAAGAGCTAATGTATGTATAGGTTTAATATCTTCTGATAGTTCTTTAATATCGATATTTCCAACTAAAGTAAAAGCTATTGCAACATAAATAACTGTAATAATTAGTAAAGAAATGATCATTGCTAATGGAATATTCTTAGTTGGATTTTTAACTTCACCAGCAATTGCAGCAATTTTAGTAACTCCTGCGTAAGAGATATAAACAAAGGCGATTGTACTAATAAGTCCAGTAGTTTCATTACTCATAAATGGAGTTAACATTTGTTTGTCTATCATAGGTATCCCCATAAATAACAAGGAAATTAATGTAATCAAACTTATTATTACTACTACAACTTGTACTTTTCCTACTTTCTTTACACCCAATATATTTAGTATCATTATTAATGATAAAAACCCTAGAGATATATATTTTATATATTCAACAGGTATATTAATAATAACAAGTAAATAAGCTCCAAAACCAACTAATGCGAAAGAGCTCTTTAGCAATAAAGATAACCAAAGTCCAATTCCTGAAATAGTACCCATTATTGGTCCAAATGCTCGTTCAATATAGACGTAAGCTCCACCTGATTTTGGCATTGCGGATGATAATTCAGATTTTGAAAGAGCAGCTGGTAATATACATATAGCTGCTATAAGGTATGCTAACCAAATTGAAGAACCTGTTTTTGCTGCTGCAATTCCAGGTAATACAAAAATACCGCTTCCAAGCATTCCTCCTATACTAATAGCAATTATAGTAGGGAGTGTTAATTTTCTCTCTAATTTTTTCAATATAATTATTTTCAAGCAAAATAATAATTTTTTTCAAATTAGGTTTGAAAAGAATCCAATAATTATCAAACTAAAATTATTAAGTTTTATATTTGCTAAACTTTTAATCAGAATTTATGAGAAAATTAGTTCTTTCGGAAGTACACGAAAGTATCGGAGGCAAGATGGTAGAATTTGCAGGATATCTTATGCCAGTTCAATATTCTGATGGAGTAAAATTAGAGCACAAAACTGTTCGTGAATCGGTTGGAGTTTTTGATGTTTCTCATATGGGTGAAGTTTTTGTCAGTGGTTCAAATTCATTAGATTTTTTGCAATATATCACTTCAAATGATGTCAGTAAACTTTCTCCAGGAAAAGTACAATATACTTGTTTGCCAAATGATAGTGGTGGAATTGTAGATGATTTTTTACTGTATATGATAGAAGAGAATACGTATCTTCTAGTTGTGAATGCATCTAATATGCAGAAGGATTTAGATTGGATTAATTCACATAATACTTTTGATTGTAAAATTGATAATCAGTCAGATAATTACTCTTTATTAGCAGTTCAAGGTCCTAGATCTATTGAGTTATTGCAAGAACTAACGGATGTTAATCTTACTGAAATAAAATATTATAATTTTAAGATTGGAAGTATTGCAGGAGTTGAGGATGTAATCTTGTCCAGAACAGGGTATACTGGAGAAATTGGATTCGAATTATATGTAAGAAATGAAGATACAAGAACTTTGTGGGACGCATTATTTTCAACAAAAATTCAGATGAAAGCAATAGGTCTTGCAGCTCGTGATACTCTCAGATTAGAAAAAGGATTTTGCTTGTATGGAAACGATATTAACGATACTACTTCACCAATTGAAGCAGGTTTAGGATGGATTACAAAATTTAATAAGGCATTTGTAAACTCTGAAAATCTAAAAATACAGAAAGAAGAAGGAACGAGCAGAAAATTAGTAGGAATTGAATTAGTAGAAAAAGGAATTGCCCGAAAAGATTATCCAATAATAGATAAAGAAGGAAATCAAATCGGAGTGATTACTTCAGGCACTATGTCTCCAACATTAAATAAAGCTATTGCTATGGGATATGTTTCTACTAAATTCTCTTCAGTTCATTCAGAGGTTTATATTCAGGTTAGAAAGAAGAAAATTAAATCTAAAATTGTAAGTTTACCATTTGTAAAATGAGGAGATTAAATGTTTGTTTAACGTCAGATTTATTCCACCATTATGATGAGGGAGATAAACTAGTTCTTGTGGTAGATATTTTACGTGCTACCTCTGTAATATCTACTGCTTTTCATTATGGAATTTCCGAATTAATACCGGTTAGTTCTGTAGAACAAGCAAAACAATACATAAATAAAGAAGGATATATAGTTGCTGCCGAAAGAAATGCTGAGCCAATTGAAGGTATTCCTCTTGGGAACTCTCCTTTTCAGTATATGAATGATGATGTAAAGAATAAAAGACTCGTTTTAACCACTACTAACGGAACAAAATCAATAAAATTAGCAAGTAAACATGAAGTGATTTCTGCCTCTTTTGTAAATCAAGATGCAGTTTATAATTTTATAATGAGATCTAAAAAAGATGTTGTTGTTTTATGTTCAGGATGGAAAGGATTGGTAAATATGGAAGATTCTATTTTTGCTGGTATTTTATCTGATAAATTATTGAAAACAAATGAATTTCAGAGTCAATGTGATTCCGTACTAGCTTCTGTTGCAATAAAAAGGGATGCAGGAAATGACTTATTCTCTTACTTAGAAGATTCGGCACACAGAAACAGGTTAAAACATCTAAATATGGAAGCAGACACAAAGTTTTGCTTAAATCCAACATTCAAATCTTCAATAATCCCTATCTTAAAAAACGGAAAATTAATTCCATATGAAAAATAGAACTTTATGATTACTATTTCTTTGCTTTTCTATTTCAGCAAATTCTATTTTTCCATGGGGATTTTTTGCTCATAAAAGAATAAATAAATATGCAGTATTTACACTTCCAGAAGAATTAATTAGTTTTTATAAAAAAAACATAGAATATATTGAAGAACATTCAGTTGATGCTGACAAAAGAAGATATGCGGTAAAGGAGGAAGCTCCAAGACATTATATTGATATCGATTATTACGGAGAACACCCTTTTGATAGTATGCCAAGAAAATGGAATGATGCGGTTGATAAATATTCGGAAGATACATTACAAGCTTATGGAATTCTTCCTTGGCATATTCAAATAATTTATAAAAGGTTGGTGTATGCTTTTATTGAAAAAGATTCAGATAAGATATTAAAATATTCTGCAGATTTAGGGCATTATGTAGCGGACGCACATGTTCCTTTACACACTACTTTAAATTATGATGGACAATTTACAGGTCAGAAGGGAATTCATGCATTTTGGGAAAGTAGATTACCTGAACTTTTCTCAGAAAATTATGATTATTTGGTTGGAACATCACAATATGAATATTCTGTTTTGGATTTTGCTTGGGAAACAGTAGAAACTAGTCATAATGCATTAGATAGCGTTTTTAGTTTTGATAATATTCTATCAGAAACATATGAAAAGGATAAACAGTACTCTTATGAAAAAAGAGGAACAAAAACTATTAATGTTCGTTCAGAAGAATATTCTGATGCCTATCATAATATGCTTTCTGGTATGGTTGAAAGAAGAATGAGGAAATCAATAACCTCTATCGGAAATTTATGGTATTCTGCTTGGGTAGATGCTGGACAACCAATATTAGATGGAATGCAGAATTCTGAAGCTCCTTTTACAGAAGAAATTAAGATTGACCATAAAATTACAAAGAAAGATGCTAGAGGGCATCAACATTAACTTTTTTTAGAAAGTATAACCTAAAGAAAAGCTAGTGGCTTGTAAGGTTTTATTATACCCGTCATCTTGATTTTCTAAACCAATCATCCCAATATATCTATTTAACTCAATATACAGATGATCTGTTAGATAAACAGATATTCCAATATTTAAACCTGCATCAATATCATTAACCTCTACTATTTCTCCGTCATACGCTTCCTGTATTCTTTCAACTCCCTCTTCAGTTACTACTCTTTTCACATTATTTGTAATTAAATAAGAAATAGAAGGACCAATATTCAATGTAAACCGATCGTTAACATAATATTTGAAAGTAGGATCTAAAGTTATATAATCCATGAAGTAAGTTTCTTTTTTATTCCCGTAAGTTCTGAGAGTATCTGTTTCCCATGTTTGATCAAGATTAGTAATTGATCCCATTGAAGAAAAAGAAACCGTATTACACAAATGCCAATTTGCAGATAATTTTAAGTCAATATAAGCACCTACTTTGCTTTCATATGTGTAAGTTGTTGTCGGTTTAGCGTATCCGTCTGTTCGTTCTGCTAATCCAAAAAATAAATAATTATATTGAGTAAAATTTAAGTTGGAATAATTTAATCCTACTTTAATTCCATAATGAGGAACGCTTAGGTTTTGTGCATCTGATGTCAAGGCTAGACTACTTATAAAAAGTAAAAGTAATAGTTTCTTCATGTTATTAATTTTTGGCAAATATAGGTAAAATAAAAATTTATGAATTAAGCATTACTGGCATTACGAGCATTAAGGTTTCTTCTCCCTCATCTTGTCCATCGAGTGGAAGAATAATTCCAGCTCTGTTTGAAGCGCTCATCTCTAAGCTTATTTCTTCAGAACCTATATTATTTAGCATTTCTATCATAAACTTAGAGTTAAACCCAATTTCCATATCTTCACCCTGGTATTGGCAAGTTAGTCGTTCTTCTGCTTGATTTGCGAAATCTAAATCTTCAGATGAGATCTGTAATTCGGACCCTTTAATTGACAAACGAATTTGGTGTGTAGTTTTGTTTGCGTAAATAGAAACTCTTTTAATAGAATTTAATAGATCTGAAGTAGAAATAGTTAATTTGTTAGGGTTCTCTTTTGGAATTACAGCTTCATAATTTGGATATTTTCCGTCAATTAATCTGCAAATAATTTTTGTGGTATCGAACATAAACATGGCATTTGTTTCATTATACTCTACTTTTAAGTCTAGATCATTTATAAGTGTATTTTTTAGTAGAGTTAATGGTTTTCTAGCTAAGATAAATGAAGAAGTAGAATCAGCACTAAAATCATTTCTGATGTGTTTTACTAATTTATGTGCATCTGTACCAACAAATGTAATTTTTTCTGAAGAGAGTTCGCAAAACATGCCTGACATAACTGGTCGTAACTCATCATTTCCGCAAGCAAAAAGTGTTTTGTTTATCGCATTTAAAAAAGTTAACGAATTGATAGTTGCGCTAGAGGATGAATTCAATGTTGGAGTTTTAGGAAACTCGGCAGAATTTTGACCCGCAAGCTTATAAATCCCATTTTCAGAATTAATTTCAATCCCATAATTTTCATCATCAATCAGGAAAGTAAGTGGTTGTGAAGAAAATGTTTTTAATGTGTCTAAAAGGAGTTTTGCAGGAATGGTGATTGTTCCATTATCTGTTGTGTCTGCTTTTAAAGTGGTTGACATTGTAGTTTCTAAATCGGAAGCTGTAATTATCATTTTACCATTATCAATTTCGAATAAGAAGTTGTCTAGTATAGGTAATGTGTTGTTAGAGCTTAAAACCCCACTTAATTTTTGTAATTCTGTTAATAGTTCTGAACTGTTTACTATAAATTTCATATTACTATTTGTTTTTTAAAAGATGCTCAAATATATTACATTGACTATATATTCAGAAAAATTTATTCCTTTATTTCATCAAGAGTAATTAACACTTTGTTGAAAATATTTTTTTGAATGATTACCATATCAGAATTATTCCACTTAGCATATAAATTTTCTACTGTAGAATCGTATTCTTTTTGTGTTTTCTGAATTTTAGTGATGTCATAAACTATAAGAGAATCTGTCCGATTATTATTTGTGATATATATCTTCTTGCTCAGAATAAAATCTTCTGGGTTTAGATCTGATTTATAAATGCCACAATGTAGATTACTAAAGAAAGAAGCAAACTCATTATATTTTCTATTATCAATTAATATTTCATTATTTCCAAAATCTGCCAGAGTTTTATTTTTAATATTAATTGTATATGATTGTTCTTGATTAATAAAGTCTATTACTTTTACTTCAGAAATCTTTTCCGGACTTATGTTTATTGTAATTGGTTCTCTCCATACAGTTTCATTTACATAAATTCCTTCAATTCCATATTTAGGATTTAAAATACCAGGATGTCGGTCCGGTATATGCATCACATATGCATTCTTAGCCTTATCCATTATCATATATGTGCCATGATGGTTAGAAGTATTTCCACCAATATAATAAGATTTTATTTTTTGTTCTTTCTCAAAGATTTCTACTTTTACTCCTTTTGTAGCAATGTTTTGTAATACAAATTTAGTTTTTTGCTCTGAGACAGAACTTTTTATTCTAATATCTTTCATTACACCTAGAGTATATTTTATTTGTCTTTCCCAAACAGGATATTTACTATTAATTATCCATTTTTCGTTTTCTTTCTCTAATGTAATAATATTTCCGGCTTTATCACTCATAATAATTTTATCAATATTTTCAGTTTCAGATTGAGTAAGATTAAAATCTTTTTCATTTATTTTTTCTTTTACATCTGTTTTACATGAGGAGAAGTAAATAATTGAAATGAATATTAATATGTATATTAAAAATTTATTCTTCATATTTTTATCTTTTTTTATTGCGGACTTTTATCAAAACCTCATCATCACATAAATATTGGATTGAATTTAGAATAAAACTTGTATTTCCATCAAAAACACTTCTTCCATAGTGATAATAACCTAGTGGGTAATAAAAATTAGGAGGTGTGAATAAATTAGAAATTATATCTCCATCCGAGATAATAATCATCTTATTTTGCGGGCTTTTTCGTTTTGTTATTAATTCTTCTGTATCTTTTAATTTTGAAAAATTAGAAGAGAATTCATCTTCAATTAATACTGCAACTGATTTCTTTCCCTCATGTTCTTTTGGAGGGTCTTTGATGATATCAAGATGTACATTCCCACCCTCATTTATTATATTTGATTTTTCTGAAGAAGAAAGTAATATAGTTGTTTTTTCTGGTTTAGTAATTTCAATACTACTTACAAAGTTAGTTAAAATCGAGTCAACATTGATACTAATAATATGATCTTGATCTGATATTAATAGAGAATTATATTGCCAGTTCACATAAGCAACTTCATTATTAACTATTATAGGACTGTTACTGCATTTTTCATCCTGAATTAAGTCATGATTTACTTTTGCTCCATAAGCAGATAAATAGTCTTCTATCAACAATGTATCTTTTTCTATCTCAAATTCTAAGTTTCTCCCAAAATTATTCATATGAGCAGAAGTTCCATCTAAAAGCCAAAGTGTCTTGCCTCCATTCATGATATATTGATCAATCAGATATTTATCTATTTCTAAGAAGCTTTGAGTAGGTTTTGCAATTATTATAGTTTCAAACTCAGCAAGCTTGTCAATTTGTTTTTGAATGTCAGGAGATTGTGTTTGTTTCTCAATCTCAAAAGATCGTAAATCAAAATAACTTAATTCATAAAATCTTGACAAAGTATTTCTGATATCCCAAGTGTTTGTTGAGTCTAATTCTCCATTCCCATATAGAAATGCTATTTTTTTCATTTCTTCCTGTTGAATTAAATAAAAAGATTCAATAAAATTATATTCTAAATTCTCAATACATCTTTCTAAATCTTCATTAGATGGATCGGAGATAGTGTCGTAATATAAACTATTGTATAATAAAACTGGAAAATTTTTTTCTCTGAAATTAACTATTGCATACGGATATGTTTTATAAACTTTATCTGCATCTGAAGTAATAAAGATAGGATGTAAATCCAAATCTATAAGTGGATTATATATTCCTTTTTGATTTTCTGTACCATTATTATCATTTATTATTACGTACTCAAAATCTATTTCCTTATTACTGATATTCTGGAATTTCTCTAAAATAGACGTAATAGATGATTGTATTTTCTGAAATTGAGGACTCAGATCACCACTCATATAGATATTTATGTAGATTTTATCCTTAAGACTCTTTACTATTAATTTACTTTCTTCTTGTAATGGTATATTTTCTTTATTTGGCTCACTAGTGTCACTAGTGCAAGAATAGAAAACAGAGAGAACTATTGAGATCGTAAGAAGAGTAATTAATCTCTTCATGACTTAAATTCTATTCTAATTATGTCGTACATATAAAGTCCTAAAAGTTCATTTGCTTTTCCTTGGTTCATAGCAATTTCCAAAAATCCATCTGTGGAAAACAAAGCTAATCTTTCTCCTCCAGATACATCTTTATACTTCTTTCTTATTTTCTTAATATTTTCTGTTTCTTTTCCATACAGAATTTCAAAATATCTTCCAGAACCAATACGATTAAATGTCTCACGATTAATGTTTGTTGTAGCATTCCCATAAGAGTCAATATGAATTATAGTACCTCTAATAGAATTTTGAGTAGTAACCGCTTTTAAGCTAGCAGCTTTATTTTGAAAATCAGGTATTTGAGTGCCGAGCATTTCTAATGTACCTCCTCTAATTAGATGGCATGCAGCTTTTAGAAAGACATCTTTTATTGCAAAGGTTAAGTTATCGCTTTCTAATTCGATATTTATCTGAACTATTTTTTCAGGATATACTTCATCAAAAATTAGTGAGAAGATACCGTTGTCTGGACCAATAATGAATTGATTATTTATGGAAAATGCCAAATGCTGATTTTCATTACTTAGTTCGTCATTAATTCCAATAATATGAACAGTTCCTTCCGGAAAATGTTTGTAGCTATTTTTAAAAACAAAAGAAGCTTCTTGAATATCAAATTTTGTAATTTCATGACTGATATCAACAATGTTAATATCTGGAAATTGTTTGTAAATTTCTCCTTTAATTATAGCAACATAATGGTCTTTTATTCCTAAATCAGTTGTTAAAGTAATTATTGACATATATAGCTATAAAACTATGGTTATTTTGTAATTTTTATTGTTATTTAGCAATGACCAAAAATAAAAAGAAATATAGCAAAACTACCTTTTTAATGAATGAAATAATTATTGACTTAGAAAAAATTGATTTAGTGGTTCTTTTTGGTTCAAATAACAGAAAATTATATAAAATAAGAGAATACTTCCCAGATTTAAAATTAGTTGCTCGTGGCAATAAATTAAAAGTTATAGGGAATAAAGATAAAATCTTATTTTTTGAGAATAAATTCCAATCTTTTATTGATCATATTTATCAGTATAATCGGCTTACTATTAATCAGATAGAAAGATTAATTATGGAAGATGAGAAGAAGGTGTTGGAAAATAAAGACGATGTAATTCTACATGGAACTGACGGTAAGTTAATAAAAGCTAGAACTGTAAATCAAAGAAAGATAGTTTCTAATATAAAGAAGAATGATTTACTCTTTGCAATTGGTCCGGCAGGAACAGGAAAAACATATACTGCAGTTGCTTTGTCGGTAAAAGCATTAAAATCAAAAGAAGTAAAAAGAATCATCTTAACTAGACCAGCTGTAGAAGCCGGTGAAAATCTAGGTTTCTTGCCTGGAGATTTAAAAGAAAAGTTAGATCCGTACATGCAGCCATTGTATGATGCGTTAATTGACATGCTTCCATCAGAAAAACTTAAAGATTATTTAGAACAAGGAATAATACAAATTGCACCTCTTGCTTTTATGAGAGGGAGAACTTTAGACAAAGCATTTGTAATCTTAGATGAAGCACAAAATGCAACTGAATCTCAAATGAAAATGTTTCTTACTAGAATGGGAATGTCCGCAAAGTTCATAATTACAGGTGATGAGACACAAATTGATTTGCCTTCAAAACAAAAATCAGGGTTAGTACAAGCTAAAGAGAAATTAGAAAAAATAGAAGGTGTAAGTTTTGTTTTTCTAGATGAAAAAGATGTAATCAGGCATAAATTAGTGAAGAAAATAATTAAAGCATATAAATAATAAAAATAATAAAAGATGAGTAATTCAATAACTAAAACAGATTTTAATTTCCCAAATCAAACAAAATTTTACAAAGGAAAAGTAAGAGATGTATATACTATAGGAAAGGATAAGTTAGTAATGGTAGTGTCAGACAGGATTTCTGCATTTGACCATGTGTTACCTGAAGGAATTCCATATAAAGGACAAGTATTAAGTCAGATTGCATCAAGATTTTTAGATGCAACATCTGACATTGTACCAAATTGGAAAGAAGCTAATCCAGACCCAAGTGTTACAGTTGGTAAAATGTGTGAACCATTTAAAGTAGAAATGGTAATTAGAGGGTATTTAACTGGTCATGCCTGGCGAGAATATAGAGCTGGGAAAAGAATATTGTGTGGAGTAGCAATGCCAGAAGGAATGGTAGAAAACCAGAAATTTAATGAACCACTTCTTACTCCTACAACTAAAGCAGATGTTGGTCATGATGAGGATATTTCAAGAGAAGAAATTTTATCTCAAGGAATCGTATCGGAAGAAGATTATTTGCATTTGGAAAAATATACTAGAGAACTTTTTGAAAGAGGAACTGAAATAGCAAAAGAAAGAGGACTTATTTTAGTAGATACTAAATATGAATTTGGAAAAGATTCGGAAGGAAATATTACCTTAATTGATGAAATTCATACTCCTGATTCATCTAGGTATTTCTATATAAAGGGGTATGAAGATAAAGTGAAAAATGGAGAAACTCCCAAGCAACTTTCAAAAGAATTTGTGCGTCAATGGCTAATTGAAAATGGTTTTCAAGGAAAAGAAGGACAAGAAATTCCATTTATGAGTGAGGAATATGTGACTTCTGTTTCCGAGAGATATATTGAACTTTATGAAATTATTATTGGTGAAAAATTCATAAAAGAAGACATCAGTAATGTAGTGGATAGAATTGAAAAGAACATACATAATTTCTTAGAAAATTAGAGTGGATATATTTGTAAATATATTTTTCTGGATATTTGTTTTTGCAATTGTTATACAATTCTTTTATGCACTATTTTTCTTCTTACGATTATCTTTTTATAAATCAAAAAAAGGCACTTTTAATGGAGGAGTTTCTGTAATTATTTGTGCTAAAGATGAATCAGAGAACTTAGCGAGAAATTTACCATCTTTTTTAGAACAAAATTACCCAACTTTTGAAGTAATTGTAGTGAACGATCAATCAGAGGATGGTACAAAGTATTTGTTGCAGGATCTTGAAAAGAAATACAGAAAATTAAAGGTTGTAACTATTGATGATCACATAATTAGTAGGGCAGGAAAGAAGTTTGCTCTCGCTATGGGAATAAAAACAGCTCAGTATGATTATGTTCTTTTGTCAGATGCAGATTGCGCGTCAGTAAGTAAGAATTGGATTAAAGAAATGAGTGCTTCTTTTTCTGAAAAGAATATTGTTTTGGGTATTAGTCCGTATAAGAAGGAGAAAGGATTATTAAATAAATTAATCAGATTTGATGAGTTTATTGTAATGATACAATATCTTTCTTTCGCTCTTGCCAAAACTCCTTATATGGGTGTGGGTCGTAATTTAGGATACAAGAAGTCTTTGTTTTTTAGTGTAAAAGGTTTTGCATCACATATGCATATAGCTTCTGGTGATGATGATTTATTTATACAAGAAGTAGCTACACGAAATAATGTTGCAATTCAGATTGATAGTGATGCAGATATTACATCTATTCCAAAAGATACTTATACGGATTGGTTGTATCAAAAGAAGAGGCATATCTCCACATCAAAATATTATAAGAGATTACATAAAATATTATTGTTTCTCTTTCCTTTTTCGCAAGTCCTATTCTGGTTTCTGGCTATTATTTTGTTTGTTTTTCATTCATCTCTATATCCTTTTCCAAATGGGTTAATTCTTATTTCTTCTCTTTTCTTGGGAAGGATTTTATTGTATTACTTTGTTTATTTTAATGCAATGAAGAAGTTACGACACTTTGATTTATTTTTCTTATTCCCTATAATTGAATTTGCATATTTATTAGTCCAACTATTTTTTGTATTATTGAAATCTGATTATAAACAAAAAAGCTGGAAATAAATGACTCCTGGAGAGAGAAAGAAAAGAGATTTAATACTTATTAATCGTGCATTAGAAACCGGAGATCCTGCAGCTTATTCTGAACTTATGCGTCATTATAGAGATCGCTTATATTTTTCTATATATGAGAAGGTAGGAGATCAGGAAATTTCAAAAGATTTAACTATCGAATCTTTAGGTAAGGCTTTTAAGAAGCTACACTTATATAAACCTGATTTTGCTTTTAGTACTTGGCTGTTTACTGTAGCTAAAAATCATTGTATTGATTACTTAAGAAAAAATAAACTCCCTACATTTTCTATTGATAAGATGATGATAGATGATGAGGGAAAACAAACTAATTTTGATCTAAAATCGGGAGACCCAAATCCGGAACAGATTTTGATGAAAAAGCAAAGAATTAAAATATTGAGAAGTATTGTAAATCAGTTAAAACCAAAGTATCGTGATTTAGTAAAATTAAGATACTTTAAAGAATTTTCTTATGATGAAATTGCGGAAGAATTACAATTGCCTTTAGGTACGGTAAAAGCTCAATTACACAGAAGTAGAGAGCAACTCTTCAAAATCATGTCCGGAGCAAAGGATCGTATTTAATGGACATCATCTTAAAGTATTTTCCAGATCTTTTGGAGAAACAAATAAAGCAATTTTCTCAGTTACAAGATTTATATAATGAGTGGAACTCTCAGATAAATGTAATATCGCGTAAGGATATGGAGAACTTATATTTGAAGCATGTTTTGCATTCGCTTGCAATTGCTAAAGTTATTTCTTTTGCAGATGGAACAAAGGTTTTAGATGTAGGTACTGGTGGTGGTTTCCCTGGTATTCCTCTTGCAATATTGTTTCCAAATGTAGAATTTCTATTAGTAGATAGTATTGGCAAGAAAATAAAGGTAGTAAATGAAGTTGCAAACTCAATAGGACTTAAAAATTTACGAGCAGAACATAAAAGAGCAGAACAAGTTAATGGTCAATTCGATTTTGTGGTGAGTAGGGCGGTTACGCGTATGAAAGTATTTCAGCAATGGGTAAGGAAAAGAATTTCCACAAAACAAAGAAACATTCTTTTTAATGGGATACTCTACCTAAAAGGAGGAGATTTAACAGAGGAATTAAGAGGAATTAAAAATGTAGAATTATATAATATTCCTGATTTTTTTGAAGAAGAATTTTTTGAAACTAAAAAGTTAGTTTATATTAGTTTATAGATATTCCTTTCTTAAAGGGCATTTATTCGTAGTATTCTATTTCTCTTTCAATAATAGATTCTAGTATATCATCCCCATATAATGTTCTTACTATCCAATTCTTTAGATTATCAAACTCATCATATTGGTATTTATACTTCCAATCTATCTCTCCATCTGCATTATAAGAAGTACTCTCCGTAATATTCCCATCTTCATCATATTGGTATTTATGCTTTCCTCCTAGCTCTCCATCTGCATTATAAAAAGTCACCTCCGTTCTATTCCCATCTTCATCATATTGGTCTTTATACTTTCTTGCTAGCTCTCCATCTGCATTATAAGAAGTCTCCTCTGTTCTATTCCCATCTTCATTATATTTGCTTATATCCTTAGTCCTTAAATCACCTTTCTGAGGCTCACCAAAAGATTCCTTAGCGGAAAAAGTAGTTTCTATAATTTCTTTAACCTTACCTTTTATATTTGCTCTGGTTAAGTCATTTTCAATCTCTTCCTTTTGAACTTTTTCATCATTATTCTCCCCACAAGAGAACATCAAAGGCACACATAGTAAAATCAATAGTAATTTTTTCATTGGTTTAAGTTATAGTAGTAGTTTTTTCATTTTCTTATTTCTTTTCGCAGAAATATATTATTTCTCCTTTAGGAAGGGCGTATCTCTCCACCAGTTTTGGATCTAGTTCATTTATAAAATTACTTTCAGTAACTTTAAATCCCGCTGCTTCTAATTTTTTACCATAGTCCAATCCAAATAACCTTAAGTGGTCATCTTGCCAATACAATCTTTCTCTTTCCTTTGGGTCTGTTACGCTTTTATCTTCTTCAGTATTTGGATTGTTTGTGTCAATTGGAACTTGAAAGATTCCCCATCCTCCAGGTCTCATCACTCTATAAAATTCGGTCATTACTTTATGAGAGTCTTCTACATGTTCTAATACATGATTACAAATTACCACATCAAAAGTATTTTCTTCCATTGGTATATCATGAACATCCATCTTTACATCTGCCCATGGTGAAATTAAATCTCCAGTGGTGTAATCTAAGTTCTTCATTCCCTTAAACAGTTTTATAAAACAGTATTCTGGAGCAATGTGTAGAAACTTTAGATTATCTGTAAAAAAATTAGTTTTTTCTTTCATGAAAAGCCACATTAATCTGTGTCTTTCTAAACTCATGCTATCTGGAGCTATTGCATTTTCTCTGGGATTTATTCTTCCATAAGGAAGTAGTTTTCTATATGTTTTACCATTTATTGGATCTTCAAATTTATTTCCTCTCATAAAAAGAGAAAATATCTGTAAGAAAAAATGACTCACATGTTGTAGGTAATGCCTCGGTATTAATCGTGTAGCTAAGCTAATTATGGTTTTCATTATCTTATTTTGATTTCCTGCAAATATAGTATTATTTATTACAGATTTTCAGTAGTTTGTTTTTTATGCATCTGCGCATAAAATCCGTTTTTTTGTATTAAATCGTTATGTGTTCCTTCCTCAGAAATACTTCCATCATCTAACACAATTATATGATTAGCATTTTTAAGTGAGGAAGTCCTATGGCTAATAATTATGTTTGTATTATTTTCAGTTTTATTTTTTAGGTTTTTCAAGATTTTCTGTTCTTTATTTGCGTCAATTGCAGAGAGACTGTCATCAAAAATAAAGATAGCAGGGTTTATGAAAATAGCTCGAGCAATAGAGATTCTTTGTCTTTGTCCTCCAGAAAGTTGAACTCCTCTTTCTCCAATAATAGTATCATATTTCTTAGGAAAATTTTCTATTTCTTCATCTATTTCAGCAATTCTAGCAGCTTGTTTTATTTCTTCTTCTGTAAACTCATCTTTTCCAAAACTAATGTTCTCATTTACAGTGCCAGAAAACAAAAATCCATCTTGTGGAACATAACCAATTTTTCTCCTCAAATCAGATAGATTTAGTTTCTTTATATTCTTCCCACCAAAGCTTATATCTCCTTCAGAAGAATCATATAATCTGCACATCAAATTTGCAATGGTAGATTTTCCACTCCCAGTTTTTCCGAAAATTCCTAAAGTTTCATTTTCTTTCAATGTAAAATTTATGTTTTTCAGTGCCTGAATTCCAGTATCAGGATAGGTGAAACTAATATTTTCAAACTGTATATCTCCAATGATATCTGTTCTTTCATTAGTAGGATTGACAATTTCAGATTTAGTGTCTAAAAATTCATTTATTCGTTCCATAGACGCTTCTGCTCTTTGCACTAAGGAAGTTACCCATCCAACTGATGCTACTGGCCAGGTTAGCATATTTACATAAATAATAAATTCCGCAATATTTCCGGTTGTTATACCATCTTCTTTAAAACTTTCTAATCCTCCTATGTAAATTGTAGTAATAGTACTAATACCGATAAGTAAAATGATTAGAGGGAAAAACCAAGCTTCTACCGAAACAAGCTGTAGTTGTTTTTTAGTGTAGTTTTTACATTCGGAATAAAAATATTTAAAGGAATTTTCTTCATTCCTGAAAATTTTAATAATGTTTATAGCACTAAAAGTTTCCTGAGAAATTGATGTTAAATCAGAAAGTTTGCTTTGAACTACCTCACTTCTTCTATTTATCTGATTGCTTACATAATAAACGGCAAAAGCCAATACCGGAAAAGGAATTAAAACATATAAAGTAAGAGTAGTGTTGATGCTAAACATCTTCCAAATAACTAAAGAGAATAGAAAGAACATATTAATAGCATACATC
>Ga0208948_1000110_pt1 | contig 39469 bp, 40 predicted proteins | sample AOAMet11_17_M020_2_FD_188228 | JGI IMG/M metagenome (GOLD analysis project Ga0208948, IMG submission 188228) | Ammonia-oxidizing marine microbial communities from Monterey Bay, California, USA - CAN11_17_M020 (SPAdes) | ecosystem: Environmental > Aquatic > Marine > Intertidal zone | place...
GCTACAACAATAAAAAAAGTTATAAATAGTATTCTTTTATTTTTTTCTTTCATATGAGTTGTCAAATTTACTATAATTCTCAATATAATAGTACATTTCTTTATCTAGAACATCAAATTCATTGCTATCACCTATTAAATCTAATTCTTGTGTATAGTTGTTGAAATTCTTATCTAATGATATTTGCCCAAGTGCTATTGATAGTAAGGGCTCGTCAATATTTCCAATAATTCCTAGATTTGATGAGTCCTCCTCAGCAAAAACATCTGGACTTAATCCGTTGTAGTAATCAGTTTCACCTAATGAATTAAGAGTTTTTAATACCAATGGTTGAAGCGCATAATTATGTGATGGATTAACTCCATTTAATGAAAAATCCGGGGAGTCATATAAAGTAACAGATGCCTGATATTTACCATAGGTTGTAGTTCCAACTTGGATTACATTAATATATGGTCTTAAACAATTTATAACCAATTCACTTGCTGAAGCTGAACTTCTAGATGTAATTATTATTACTTTATTTAAATTTAAACTGTTTGAATTTTCAATAAATCTATTTATTAAATATTCTGGATCATTATTAAGCCAATAACTTTGAATTTCATTATTCCATTGTTCGGTGCTAAAAATTTCATTAGTAAATTGACCAGTTATTAAACTTGAAATTAAAATTGCAGAATTAATTGAACCCCCAGAATTGTATCTTAAATCTAAAATAAGATTATCAATATTATTAGACTTAAAGTTTGCAAAAACTTCAGTTAATTCATCGTCAAAAGTGGAAGTAAACTGATTATATAATAAATATCCAGATTTACCATCTGAGTTTTCAATAATATCTGAATGAAAGATTGGATTTTTTTCTAAAGAAACTTTATAAAGATCAACAGTGATGTTATTGCTTACTATTGTATCATCAATTATTTCTGGTGTATTATTGTTAAAGTAATCTGCAAAATTTACAGAATAGCTATCCATAGATAAAAATGAAGAATAGTTGTCAAGATTTAAACTAGTGTTATTAATTTCGAAGAAAATATCTCCTCTTTTTATATTGTTTTGATCTGCAACAGATCCTGGATGGACATATCTAACATATCCATATATATCAAAGTTACTTCCAGGGAAATAACGAAGTCCATACTCCATGCCATTACTTGTAGAAACCCCTTGAAAATACTGTTGTAATTCAACATAGTTATCAACTATTATACTATGTTTATCAATAGTTTCTCTATTAAAAATTAAATTTTCAAATAAAACTTCGGGAGTTTCAAATAAATTCAAATAATCTAAATAATCACTATCGCTTGTAAATCTATTATTTAATAGATCTTGAATATTGTCCTTATACAGATATGCAGCGTTCATACCTTTCCAAACAAAATCATTTATTTCATTCGTAAATGCACCGTTGTCATCTAGATCCTCATAACAACCATATGTTGTTAATAAAACGATTAAAATTAATATATATTTAAGAGGAAATTTTATTACGTTTTTCATTTTTTCAACTAATTTTACTACTATGAAATTTAATATAACAATATTCTTTTTAATATTCAATTTTAGTTTGTTTTCTCAGACTGAATTTAAATTAAGCTCAACTGAAAATATTTCTGAATTTAAAATAGGTTCAAATGTATTTGATTTAATGTCTAAATTCAAAATATCATTTGGAGATAAAGGATTACAACAGATGTCAGATCAGCTTAAAAAGTTAACTAGTATTGTAGCCTATTCTAGTGATAGTTTATCCGGATCATCTAATATTGAATCCTCATTTAATGATTATATATTAAATTCTGAATTGATGCAATTAATTCAATTTGAAGAAAATAAATATGAGGTTAATATTTATACTTTAGAAAATGAAGATTTTATAATTGAAGAATTATCTATGATTGTAAAAAAAGAAGGATCATTTAAAACTATTTATTTGCAGATAAGAGGAGAAATTGATCTAGAACAAATAGCTAGTGTTGCAAGTGAATTAAATGTTCCTGGAAAAGACTTTTTGAACAAAATCCGCTAAATTCCTGTGTAGTTTTGAGGAGTTAAAGATCTTAACTCATCTTTAATAGATTCACTAACATTTAAAGTTTCTATAAAATTTCTAATTGATTCCTTATTAATTTTTTTGTTAGTCCTGGTTAAGTTTTTCAATGTTTCATAAGGGTTTGGATAGTTTTCCCTTCTTAAAATTGTTTGAATAGCTTCAGCTATTACTGCCCAATTATCTTCAAGGTCAGAATTTATTTTTTCGTTGTTAAGTATTAGCTTATTTAGTCCTTTTAGAGTAGATTTAAACGCAATTATTGTGTGAGCAACTGGAACTCCTATATTTCTTAAAACAGTGCTATCAGTTAAATCTCTTTGAAGTCTAGATATAGGTAATTTGTTAGAAAGATGATTTAAAATTGCATTAGCAACACCTAAATTTCCTTCACTATTTTCAAAGTCAATAGGATTTACTTTGTGAGGCATAGCTGAACTTCCAATTTCTCCTTTTTTAATTAGCTGTTTGAAATAATCCATCGATATATAGGTCCAAAAGTCTCTATTTAAATCAATTAGTATAGTATTTATCCTACTCAAATTATCAAAAGTTGCAGCCATATTATCATAATGCTCAATTTGTGTTGTTGGAAATGAGTAATCAAGACCTAATCTTTTTTCAGTAAAATTTTTAGCAAAATTTACCCAATCTATTTTTGGGTAGGCAAGATAATGTGCATTAAAATTACCTGTAGCTCCACCAAATTTTGTGGAATTTGGTATTAGTTTTAGCAAATTTAATTGTTGTTCTAGTCTAGATATAAAAACTTCTATTTCTTTGCCAAGCTTAGTTGGGGAAGCTGCTTGTCCATGGGTTCTAGCAAGCATAGGAATATCTTTCCATTGCATTTTTAATTCATTAAGCTTATTAATTAGAGTTGCAATTTCAATTAAATACACATCTTCAATAGCCTCTTTTAAGCTTAAGGGTATTGCGGTATTGTTTATATCTTGAGAAGTTAATCCAAAGTGGATAAATTCTTTATAATCAGAGAGATTTAAACCGTCAAATTTACTTTTTAAATAGTACTCAACAGCTTTTACATCATGGTTTGTGGTTTTTTCTATTTCTTTTATTTTAGTTGAATCTTCAAAAGAAAAACTTTTGTAAATATCTCTTAATTTAGCAAAGTAAGATTTGTCAAAATTTTTCAACTGAGGTAAGGGAATTTCACATAAAGAAATAAAATACTCTACTTCAACAATAACTCTATTTTTTATAAGTCCATGTTCTGAAAAGTAGTCGGATAATTGAGAAACTTTATTTTGATATCTACCATCAATAGGTGATATGGCATTTAGTGAAAATGTTGACATACTTTTGAAATTAGGATAATTTACAAATATAGTTATTTCATTTAATTTGGATTAGCTATTTAATAAATGTATTTTTAGAAAAATTATCTTTTATGACAAAGAATTCTCAAATAATGAGTGATGCAAGAGAATCACTAACAGGAAAATGGCCGTTAGCTATTGGTACATTTTTAATTCTTTTTTTAATATCCATGGGTGCTTCTCTAATACCATTTGCTGGACAAATACTGGCAATTTTGATTGCAGGCCCTCTTTCTGTAGGTGCTGCCTTTTTTGCATTAAAAATAACCAGAGATCAAGATCCAAAAACTGATGATTTATTCTTTAGTTTTAATAATAATTTAGGTAATTCAATACTTGCATATTTATTAGTTTTAATTTTTGCTTTTTTAGGATTTATATTACTTATTATTCCAGGTATAATTGTTGCATTAGCCCTTTCACAAACCTGGTTTATTTTAGCAGAGAATCCATCAATGGACTCATATAGTGCAGTTGTTAAAAGCAAGGATATGATGAACGGCTACAAGTGGCAATATTTTAAAATTGGATTAAGATTATTTGGACTTGGATTACTATGCTTACTCACCTTAGGAATTGGTTTTTTATGGTTAATTCCGTATCAGTATGTTGTATATGCTAAGTTTTATGAGGAAGTTAAGTTAGCAAATGCTTAATATTTCACAGTTTTATTTAAAACCTTGTATTCTTCGTAACATTCGCTAATTGCATCTAATAATTGTAGGTCATTTGCTTTTCTAATAAACTCTTCAGAATAATTACATTCACTAATTAGGAGCTCTAAATCTGCCTTTTCTAATTGTAATAGAACCATTAGCATTTCTCTGTCAAATCTATTTGAAAGAATGTCTCTAATTTGATCATCTCTTTTCATTTTTCTTAACTTTCTAAGTTGGTTTGGTTCTTTTCCAAATACTTTATGTAAAAAATCTAATGGATTGAAAATCGCATTTAATGCTTGAGTTACTGCGCTTGCAGGTCTAACTTTTGATTCATATCCTACATTTGGTAACCCAGAAATACTATATCTAAAATTATTGTTTATTGGAACTTGCTTAATGTCTACCTCTAAATATCCAGTTAGCTTTATTTGACTAACAACTACTTCTTCTAAGGCAAGTGCTAGTTCAGTTAATTCAATTGTGGTTGCTGAACCAAACTTAATCCAATCATTGGTGACCTTAATTTTTAAAGATTTAAAACCTAAGTAAGAGAAATGAAGTGTATCATTTGCTTTAACATCAATTGAAAACTCTCCCTTTTTATTTGTAGATGTTCCGATAACTTGAGTTAAGTTAACAATATTAACATTTTCTAAAGGAGTATTATTATTAGCATTTATAATAGCACCTTTAACAGTAGTTATTTCTTGAGAGAAACAAAAACTGCTTAATATAAACAGAAAACTAAAAAATACTTTTTTAATCATTAAGTAATAAATATAATAAACTTAACCAATTATTTATATCTAACATCACTACCTTAACTATGATTTAACATATGTTATTTTCTTCTACTTCTCCTAGGTCTAGAATAACTATCAGCGTTAAATGACTTAGACCTTCTAGAACTTGAATTGTTTTCGGATTCTCTTGAACCAAATCTTTTAGAATTACTGTCTTTATCGGATCCACCAAAACTGGACCTTCTTGATCCTCTGTCTGATTCATTTGACCTACTTCTTCTTGAACTTCTATCAGAATTTCTTGAGTCAGATCTTCTTGAGTTAGATTTTTTAAATCCTCTTTTTCCACCGCGTCTATCGCCTCTATTTGATCTACCTTTACCGCGATTCCTTTTTATATCTTTTGAAATTTCAACATTTACAAATCGACCGTTTTCTTTAAAATCAGTAAAAAATGCAAGTATTTTTTCTTTGTGAACTTCTTCAGTGTTAAAAAATGAAAAACTTTCTTTCACATCTACTTTAAATACGTCGTCTTTTCCAAGTTCAAGAACATCCTTCAGAAAATCCTTAAGACTCATCCAGTCGTAACCATCTTTTTGACCAATATTAATAAAATATCTTGTTGAGCTAGATTCGTCAGAATCTGAAAAATCAGAGTAACTGTGTTGATCACCTTCAACATTTAAATTTTTAGATTTTTGATAATAATCAAAATATCTATTGAATTCAACTGAAAAGAACTTTTTTATAAGATCTGCCTTTTTAGTCTTTTTAAATAAATTATTAATTTCCTCAATATATTCGTCAATATTATTATTTACTTCTGTTTTATTTACCTTGTTGGCTAAAGTAAATAGTTGAATTTTACAAATTTCTTCACTACTTGGGATATCTTTCTTTATAAATTCTTTTTTTATTTTCTTTTGAATATTCCCAATTTTTCTTAATTCACTTTTAGAAACAATAACAAGGGATATACCAGTTTTTCCTGCTCTACCAGTTCTTCCACTTCTATGTGTGTAGGTTTCTATCTCATCAGGTAATTGGTAATTAATAACATGAGTAATGTTGTCTACGTCAATTCCTCTGGCAGCTACATCAGTAGCTACCAAAAATTGGATTTGTTTATTCCTAAAGGACTTCATTACTAAGTCTCTTTGACTTTGACTCAAGTCACCATGTAAGGCTCCAGCGTTATAGCCATCTTCAATAAGTTTTTCTGCCACTTTTTGTGTGTCTCTCTTAGTTCTACAAAACACTACAGAAAATATCTGAGGGTTAGCGTCAACTAATCTTTTAAGAGCAGCATATCTATCTCTAGAATTAACTAAGTAATATTCATGAGATACCTGATCGCTACCAACATTTTTAGTACCGACAGTGATTTCAACTGGTTTGCTCATGAATTTTCTAGCAATATTAGAAACTTCTTTAGGCATAGTAGCAGAAAATAGCCAGGTGTTTTTTTCTTTTGGAGTAAAAGACAGAATATCGGTTATATCCTCATAAAAACCCATATTTAACATTTCGTCAGCTTCATCTAAAACACTGTATTTTATTTGAGAAATATTCACCAGGTTTCTGTTTATCATATCTTTCATTCTTCCTGGTGTAGCAACAATTATTTGGCTTCCTTTTTTCACTGACCTAGCTTGGTCAGTTATACTTGCGCCTCCATAAATAGCTGTTATGTTCAATCCTTTATGAAACTGACCATATTGTTTTAATTCATTGGTGATTTGTAAACACAATTCTCTGGTAGGCGATAAAATAAGTCCTTGAGTTTTTTTACTGTTGATATCAATTTTTTGGATCATTGGAAATCCAAATGCAGCTGTTTTGCCGGTTCCAGTTTGAGCTAAAGCTACTAAGTCTGTATCTTTTTCTAATAAAATAGGCACTGTTTTACTTTGAACCTCACTTGGGGTTTCAAAACCCATTTTTTCAACAGCAAGCAATAAATTTTCTTCTAATCCAATTTTTTTGAATTCACTCATAATTTTATTTAAATATTCGATTTACATAATGTGTTAATGAAGTAGTAATCGACATATTTAAACTGAGACTCCTATAACACTACCTTATCGATTAAGGATTTAAAGGTGCAAATATAGTGTTAATTAATGGATATCATTTTTTGCTAAGAAATTCTATTAATTTTTTTATAGCTTTTGCTCTGTGACCTATTGTGTTTTTTGTTTCAAGATCCATTTCAGCGAAAGTAAATTTATGACCAATGGGTTTAAAAACTGGGTCATATCCAAAACCTTTAGATCCTTTTTTAGTAAAGATTATCTCCCCATCACATATTCCAGTAAAAACTGATAATTCACCATTTAAAATTAGTGCGATTACGGTCTTGAATTTGGCTTTTCTGTTTGATGTAGACTTCATCATACTTAAGAGTTTATTAATGTTTTTTTCAGCGCTATAATCTAATCCAGAAAATCTTTTAGACATAACTCCCGGTAAACCATTAAGTGCATCAACTTCTAAACCAGTATCATCAGCAAAACAGTTAACTTTATATTTGTCATAAATATATTTAGCTTTTAGTATAGCATTTCCTTCAATAGTTTTTTTGTTTTCTACTATTTCATCAAAGCAATTGATGTCTTTTAGACTTTGTATTTTAATTTTTTCATGTAGTAACGCTTGAACTTCAATTATTTTATCGTCGTTGTTAGTTGCGAAAATTAGTTTCATAATTATTGATGATGATATGGTTCGTTTTTAAGTATACTAAATGCTCTATACAATTGTTCTGTAAAAAACAATCTAATCATCTCATGAGAAAATGTCATTTTAGATAATGATAATTGATAATTAGACATAGATTTTATTTCTTTTGAAAAACCATAAGGGCCACCTATTACAAAGGTGAGGGTTTTCATTCCTGAGTTTAATTTCTTTTGTATGAATTTAGAAAAACCAACAGATGATTTGTGTTCTCCATTTTCATCAAGAAGAATGATAAATTCATTTTTTTTTAAAAAAGATAATATTTTTTCACCTTCTTTTTGGATTTGAATACTTTCAGGTAATTTTTTTTTTGGATCCTTAATGATGATTAAGTCAAATTTAATGTAGTGATTTAGTTTGTGAGTATAATGATCAATGAGTACTTTTAAATTCTTATTGTTAGTCTCTCCAATAACTACTAGTTTTATGTTCATTAATAAAATTTAATTGTATTTTTATAAATATATTATTTTTTAATGTATTGTATGTTTTCTTTGATAAATTCTTAGTGATATTTCTAGATAAAAATTTAAATATTTTAATAAAAACTGTAGATAAATCAATGTTATTTTAAGTATTTAAAATGAACTTTTACGTAGATGTTATATTGCCAATTCCTATCGACCAGCTATTTTGCTACGAAATAACAGAAAGTGAATTTGATTTTATTAAACCTGGGTCTAGAGTTTCTGTGCCATTTGGCAAAAGTAGAATTATTACTGGAGTTGTTTTTAATTCACATAATGAAAGACCGTTATCTTATGATGTTAAACATATTCATCAAATTATAGACGAAATCCCAATCGTTAATGAAAATCAATTAAGTTTTTGGGATTGGATGTCTAAATATTACATGTGTGGCATTGGTGAGGTAATGAAAGCTTCTATTCCATCAGTTTTACTAATTGAGAGTGAAACTATAATTAGTTTAAATAAAAAAACAGAATTTAATCATAATGAGTTTTCTGATGATGAATTTTTAATTTATGAAGCTTTATTAAAGGGATTAGAGTTGACAATTCATGAAATTTCTGAAATTTTAAATAAAAAAAATGTATTTAAAATTATACAATCTTTAAATGAAAAACACATTATACAAATTGATGAGAAGCTATATTCAAAGTATAAACCAAAATTAAAAAGATTTGTAGAAATTAATATACTAAATAAAGACACTTTTTCTGTTTCTGAAATTAAAGAAAAACTAAAGCGATCGCCTAAACAATTGTATTTATTTGTCAACCTATTAAAATTAAATTTAAGAGAGTTTATATCTGTTGACGATTTAAAGAAAAAATTTGATGTTAGTTCAAGTCTAATTAAAAATTTGATTGATAAAGATATTTTGAAGGAACATTTTATTGAAATTAATCGTTTTAACAACACAGTGTCAACTGTACTTCCTATTAACAAGTTAAGTCAAAGTCAAGAAAAGGCTTATGAAAAAATTCAATTGTCTTTTAAAAAGAATAATCCAGTTTTGTTTCATGGAGTTACATCATCTGGTAAAACCGAAGTTTATGTTAAATTAATTCAAGATGCTTTAATTCAAAAAAATCAAATTCTTTATTTGGTTCCTGAAATTGCATTAACCACACAGGTTGTAAGAAGATTAACTAATTTTTTTGGAGATAAAGTGTTGGTTTATCATTCTGGTTATTCTATAAATCAAAGGGTTGAAGTTTGGAATAAGATTTCAACTAATAAATCTTGTCAACTTATAGTAGGTGCTAGATCCTCATTGCTAATGCCTTTTAAGAGCCTGAAATTGATCATAGTTGACGAAGAGCACGAACAGTCTTATAAACAGCAAGAGCCTGCTCCAAGATATCATGCTAGAGATGCGTCTTTAGTTTTGTCTAGGATTTTTAACTCTAATATTTTATTGGGTTCTGCAACTCCTAGTGTTGAGTCTTATAATAATGCAGTTGTTCTAAATAAGTATGATTTAGTTGAACTAAAAAAAAGGTACAATGATGTTTTAATGCCTGTTATTGAGTTGATTGATTTAAAAATGAAATATGCCAAAAAATTAATGAACGGTCATTTTAGTGACTCTCTTGTAAATGAAATTTTTAATACTGTAAGTAATCACAAACAAGTTATCTTATACCAAAATAGAAGGGGTTTTTCTCCAATTGTTGAGTGTGAGGATTGTGGGACTTCTCCTACTTGTATTAATTGTGATGTTAGTTTAACATATCATTTAAATACCAATTCTTTAAAATGCCATTATTGTGGCTATGGCATTCCTTTAATTAATAAATGTAGCTCTTGTCATTCCAATAATATTATTACTGTTGGTTTTGGCACCCAACAGGTAGAGGAGGAGGTTAAGGCTATATTTCCAAACTATAGAGTAAAAAGGTTGGATTATGACACAACAAGAAAGAAAAATAGTTTTGAAAAATTAATTTCAGATTTCGAGAATCAAAAGATAGATATTCTTATTGGTACTCAGATGATAACTAAAGGTTTAGATTTTAAAAATGTTAAGCTTGTTGGTATTCTAAATGCAGATAATTCTTTAAACTTCCCAGATTTTAGAGCCTATGAAAGAAGTTTTCAACTTATTCAACAAGTTTCAGGTAGAGCAGGTAGGTCATCTGAAAGAGGAAAGGTATGCGTACAGACCTATAATCCAAAACATAAAATATTACAAAACATAATTAATGATGATTATATTTCTATGTTTGAAGAAGAAATTTCGGATAGAGTTAAATATAATTACCCTCCTAACTGTAAGCTCATAAAAATAACTCTTAAGCATAAAGATTATTCAATAATTAATGAATCTTCTGATTGGTTAGGTAAATATTTAAGACAATTTTTTAAAAAAAATATTTTAGGCCCAGAATTTCCTCATGTAATTAGGGTTAGAAACAAATTTCAAAAAAATATTTTAATAAAAATTCAAAAAAATCAATCTTTAAATCAAACCAAGAGTATTATAATTAAATCCAAAAAATCACTAAGTAGTATAGCTAAATTTAAATCTGTCCAGATTATAATAAATGTTGATAGTTATTAATTAATTTTTTAAAGTTAAGGCTGAATCTAGATCTACTTTTTTATTCCTACTAAGTGGTATTTTTTCTGAACCTATAAACACATTTTTACTATCATAGGTCTCAATTTTTTCTAAATTAACTATGTAGGATTTATGTATTCTCATAAATTTATCCTTTGGTAATTCTTGTTCAAACGATTTTAAAGAAGAGAGCATTACCACATTTTCTGAATTTGTAATTAATCTTATGTAGTCACCAAGTGCTTCAACCCATTTAATATTTGTTAAATATATTTTTTTCTTTTTAAGTTTACTCTTTACGTAAATATGGTTTCCATTATTTTTTTTACTAAAGTTATTTAGTTTGTTAACTGTTTTTTTAAACCTATCGTTAGAGATTGGTTTTTTAAGGTAATCAATACAGTTGTAATTAAATGTTCTAAAAGCAAATTGACTATCATGACTTGTAAATATGATTTTTATATTTTTTGTTAAAGTATCTAAAAAACTAAAACAACTTTCGTGATTATTATTAATATCAATTATGATTATGTCTATTGGGTTCCGATTTATATGATGTTTTGCATCAATATAATTTGAAAATTGACCTACCAAATGTAAATTGGGAAATACATTAATTTTGGTTACTAAACTTTTTAAGTCTTCAATATTTTCATTGATTACAATACAGTTCATTAGTTGTTTTTATTTAAAATTAATAAATATCAGTGGATTTTAAAACACTATTTTATTAAATAATAAAAGTTTAAATAATTGTAGATATGATATAAAATAACTATTTTCGCACCCGTTTAATAAACAAAAAAATAAATTTTTATGAATCATTATGAAACTGTTTTCATCTTAAATCCCGTTTTATCTGAAGATCAGATAAAGGAAACAGTGAAGAAATACGAAAGTTTTCTTACCTCTAAAGGAGCAAAGATGATATTTACTGAAAATTGGGGCCTTAAAAAATTAGCCTACCCAATTCAAAACAAAAAAAGTGGCTTTTACCATATGTTTGAGTATCAATCAGATGGATCTGTTGTTAACCCTCTTGAGACAGAATTCAAAAGAGATGAGAGATTTATGCGTTTTCTAACTGTAAAGATGGATAAGCATGCTATATCTTGGGCTGAAAGAAGAAGAGAAAAATTAAAAGTAAAATCATAACTATGGCTACATTAGAACAACAAGCAAAAGGAAAAAAAGATGGAGAAATTAGATATCTTACTCCACTTCAAATAGATACAAACAAAGCAAAAAAATATTGTAGATTCAAAAAGTCTGGTATTAAGTACATTGACTATAAAGACCCAGATTTCTTAATCAAATTCGTTAATGAGCAAGGTAAACTTTTACCTAGAAGATTAACTGGAACATCTTTGAAATTTCAAAGAAAAGTTTCTGTTGCTGTTAAAAGAGCAAGACATTTAGCAATTATGCCTTACGTAGCTGATTTAATGAAATAAAAATATTTAATATGGAATTAATACTAAAAATAGATGTTGAAGGAGTCGGTTTTAAAGACGACTTAGTAAATGTCAAAAATGGATTTGGTAGAAACTTTTTAATACCAAACGGTTCTGCTGTTTTAGCTACTTCATCAGCTAAAAAAGTACTTGCAGAAAACTTAAAACAAAGAGCTTTTAAGGAGAAAAAAATTATAGATGATGCCAATAAAGTTTCAAAAAAACTATTAGCTTTAGAAGTGAAAATTAAATCTAAAGTTGGGCAAGGAGTTAAATTGTTTGGATCTATAAATAATATAGACGTTCAAAAAGCTCTAGAAGCTAGTGGTTTTGAAATTGATAAAAAGCAGATTATTATCCCTGGTGGGTCAATAAAACAATTAGGTAAATTTATTGCTAACATTCGATTACACAGAGAAGTTAGTGTTGAATTTCCATTTGAAATTATTCCAGAGGGTAAATAATAATTATTATCCTAAAACTTAAAACCTCAATACTTCTTGGGGTTTTTTTTTATTACAGATTATGAAATATTCTAGATTAACTAAGGACCAATTCGTTGAATTACATAAAGAATTTATTGATTTTCTATCCTCAAATTCAATTACTTATGAAGATTGGAATATTCTCAAACAAAATAATGACGGAAAAACTGAAGGACTTTTGGATCTTTTTAGTGATATTGTTTGGACTAAAGTTTTAGGTAAAACACGATTTTTAGAAAATATTTCAAAAAATCATATTTATTTATTTTCTTTTGGTGAATCTCAAATGAAATTTATTGCAATTTATACTGAAAATACTGATGTGGATTTCACAACCGATGATGGATTCTCTTGGTTAAGAGATAATTTATTTGATGATAGTGTTAAAATATATAATTCAAACAAAAACTATTCTGATGATAAACTTGCCGATATATTCGATTTAATAAAAAAAGGCGGTATAATTACCAAGGGTGAATTATTTAATTATTTTGATGAATTAATTATTGCCTAGTTATTAAATTAATTAATAATTGTATATATTTCTGTAATGAAAGCGAAAGCCTTAACATCCAAAGGAACAAGAGACTTTAACTCAACTCAAATTTTTAAAAGAGATTTTATTGTCAGTTCAATAAAAGACAGTTTTAATAAGTTTGGATTTTCACCAATTGAAACTCCAAGTTTTGAAAATACTGAAACTTTATTAGGTAAATATGGAGATGAAGGTGATAGACTTATTTTTAAAATATTAAAATCTGGTAATTTTAAAAAAAATGTTGATGATTCAACACTTCTTTCTGAAAACCTTAATTTAATTTCTTCTTGTATTTCAGATAAAGCTCTAAGGTATGATCTCACAATTCCTTTCGCAAGGTATGTTGTTCAAAATCAAAACGAAATTAGTCTACCATTTAAGAGATATCAAATTCAATTAGTATGGAGGGCAGACAGACCTCAAAAAGGAAGATTTAGAGAGTTTTTGCAATGTGATGCAGATGTTATAGGGTCAAAGTCTTTACTTCAGGAGGTTGATTTTATTCATTTATTTTCAGATGTTTTTAATAGTTTGAAAATCCCTGATTGTAAAATAAGAGTTAACCATAGAAAGATACTCATTGGTTTGTCCGAAGTCCTTAAACTTGAGGACAAGTTAATTGAACTGACTGTAATTTTAGATAAAACTGATAAAATTGGTAAGGATAAAGTAGTTAGTGAACTTATAAAATTAGGCTTAGATCCTTCTTTAAAACCTATATTGGTTAATTACCTATCTATTAAAGATGACTTCATTAATTCAATTAGTTCTTTAAATAATTTATTTAAAACAAGTATTGTTGGTTTAGAGGGAGTACAAGATTTAAATTCAATTTACAATCTTATTTCATTAAAGAATCTTGGAAAAACTAAATTAGTTCTTGATACCTCTTTGGCAAGAGGTTTAAGTTATTATACAGGTACTATATTCGAAGTTAATGCTTGTGATAAAGTTAATATTGGATCAATTGCCGCGGGTGGAAGATATGATGATTTAACTTCAGTATTTGGTCTTAATGATGTCAGTGGTATTGGAGTAAGTTTTGGATTAGATAGAATTTATATATTAATGGAAACTTTAAGCTTATTCCCAAAAATAAACAAAACAAAAGCAACAGTATTATTTACAAACACAAATAAGAGTCATTTAAACTATCTTTTAAAAGGTGTTGATCAACTAAGATTAAATAATATTAATACTGATTTTTACCCTGATGTTGTCAGCTTAAAAAAGCAATTAAAATATGCAAATAATATTGCTGTGCCTTATGTTATTATTGTTGATGATAATGAAGTTAAGAGCTCTTCTTATTGCTTAAAAAACATGACTGATGGAAGTCAAAAGATACTTTCGATTGATAAAATAGTTGAGTTTTTGAAAAAATAAAGTTTATTGAAAATAGTAGCGAGACCGAGAATTGAACTCGGGACCTCCGGGTTATGAATCCGACGCTCTAACCATCTGAGCTATCTCGCCATATTTAAGGTGGTGCAAATATAAAATTAAAATTATATAGAACAATAATTGTTTAGTTAATATTTATATTTTTTTATTATAAAACTTCATAATTAATGTATATATTACATCTGTTAATATTAAACAAATGAGCGAAAAAATTAAATACGAAATGGAGTTTCCTATTCAGGCCTCTGAAAAACTTCTTTTTCAATATATATCTTCTCCATCTGGTTTATCAGAATGGTTTGCAGATAATGTAAATTATAGAGGTGAAGTTTATATTTTTATTTGGGATGGTGCAGAAGAAAGTGCAAAACTTTTAAGTAAAAAAAATAATGAAAAAATTCGTTTTAAATGGCTTGAAGATGATCAAGCCAGTTCATATTTTGAATTTAGAATTCAATTTGATGACATAACTAAAGATGTTTCCCTTATCGTTACTGATTTTGCTGAGGAAGATGAAATGGAGGAATCTAAAATGTTGTGGACAAATCAAATATCTGATCTTAAAAAAATCCTAGGTTCATCTTAGCGCAATTATGGTAAACATTAATGGAGAAATATATCCAAATGATGATGCTTTCATTTCTATATTTAATACTAGCCTTATCTCTGGTGACCTTATTTTTGAAAACTTAATTGTAAGTAGTAATAAAGTCCTTTTTTACGAAGAACATTATTTTAATCTTTTATCCTCAATGAGGATTTTGAAAATTAAAATACCAATGTCTTTTACTCCTGAATTTTTAGAAGAGCAATTGTTATCTCTTTACATTAAATCTGGTTTTGTTAATGAAAAAATATTAATGAGAATTTTAATCTGTAACAACGTTGCGACTAATATAAACCCTACATCTGTAAATTATTATATTTACGACGCTCATAAGATTGATTATTCTATTAATAATTTTGAAAAATATACTTTAGATGTTTTTAAAGATTATTTTAAAAATACTGGACTATTATCAAATCTGACCACAAATAATCAGTTAATCCAAAGAATTGGATTAAGATATTGTGAGGAAAATGATTTTAATGATTGTGTAATCTTAAATAATTCTAAAATTATTTCAGAGACTTTAAATGGTAATATTTTCATGATTATGAATGACAAAGTTCTTACTCCATCATTAAAAGATGGTAGTAATAACAATGTGATTAGATCTAAAATAATTGAGCTTGTAAATAATGATATCGAAGGATATGAAATAATTGAACAACCTTTGTCTGTTTTTGACATACAAAAATCTGATGAATTGTTTATTTCAAATATAAATTTTGGAATTCAACCTGTTAGTAAATTTAGAAAAAAAGTTTTTACAGATAAGATTACTTCTCTTATAAAGAACAAACTTACTTTATTAGTTATGGGATAGATCTTCCGGAGCATTAGACCAAATACTATATTCCCCTCCTAAATTAATCATAGTTTTTTTCCAAAAATTACTCATCTTCGAAAAAATATCTTCAGATTTAATATCTATAGATTTAATCCAATTGTTCTCTTTAACTTCATTTATTAATTGTTTAGCTGACCAGCCACTATAACCTAAACAAAATTTTATATCATTTGCAGTTATTTTTCTCGAATTGATTAAATCGACTATATTTTCAAAATCTCCACTCCAAAATAATTGTTGGTTAATTTTTATGCTACCAGGGATTAAATGCCCCTTATTGTGGATATAATATAGATTATCTTTATTAACAGGACCTCCATTATAAACATCAAAATCTATATTAATTTCGGGGATAATATCTTGAAGTTTGTAATCTAAGATTTTATTAATTATTAACCCTACTACTTCATTTTCTATTGAGCTAGAAGTAATAAGTATTACAGATCTGTTAAATTGAGTATCATTAACTATACTTGGGTCAGCAATTATTATGTCACCTTTTTTTAAATGAGTCATTTTTAAATAAATTTCGAGTCTAAATCAAATTTAAATCCGTTCATTAAATCAGAAACACTCATCCTTTTTTTACCCTGAACTTTTATTTCTTGAGGAATTATAAACCCATCAGTAGTTGCTATTTTTATTTGTTTTTTTTCAATTATTATTTGACCATTATTTAATTGATGAGTTTCTATTTCAATTTTAGAACTATAAATAATAATCTTTAGCGTCTCTTTTTTATGAACTAAAAAACAATGTGCACCAGGGTACGGACTCAGCCCTCTTATCATATTATATACTTTTGACGCTTTCATAGTCCATTCTATTTTACAATTTTCTTTATTCAGTTTATTTGCTGAATTCAAATTAGATGTATTAATTTGAGGCTTTAGATTTATTTTATTTTCTATAATATTATTAACTGAATCTAAAACTAAATCTGCACCAATCTTTTTTAATTTATGGTACAAATCTCCGTAACTGTCTAATATATCAATTTTTATAGACCTTTGATCTATAATATCTCCAGTGTCAATATTTTCATTTATAAAAAATGTTGAAACACCAGTATTTTTTTCTCCATTAATAATTACCCAATTAATTGGGGCTGCGCCTCTATAATCTGGAAGGAGGGAGGCATGAAGATTGATTGTACCTAATCTAGGTATTGCCCATACAGATTTAGGTAACATTCTAAATGCAACAACAACAAAAAGATCACTATCTAATAAATTTAGCTCCTCAATAAATGAAGATGACTTTAAATTTGACGGTTGAATAATTTTTAGATTATTTTCTTTCGCATATATTTTTACGGATGATTCTTTTATTTTCAAACCTCTTCCTGCAGGTTTGTCTTCTGCAGTTACTACAGCTTCTATATTAAAGTTATCCTTTAAAATATTTAAGGTTTCAACTGCAAAGTCTGTCGTACCAAAAAATATAATTTTTGTTTTTTTAGACATAGCTTTTGATAGTATTAATTACAAAATCCTTTCTTTCAGTAATAGACATATTTGGAATCTCAATAATATTATATTTTAGATTTTTATATGTATTGTAAATGTACTTATCAATTTGAAGTGATTCTTCAAAACTCTCATACCTCTCATTATCATTTACAAATATATCTTTCCAAGGTCTTAATATAAATATTATATCGTATCTATGTTTTTTACAAGCAATTATATAATGCTGATCATATTGTATTTTCTTAAAATCTAAATAAGCTAATACATCCGGAATACCTCTATCGAAAAAAACATTTTCTTTTTTATTTTTATTTGAATCATTAAATTGACTAATTCTAGATTCAATTAGTAAATCACTAAATAATAAAGGGTTTGTTAGAAAAAGTTGATCTACACCTTTTTTTTTAAAACTATTAATAACTTCTCTTGAAATTTCTTTAAAACCAACATATCCATCACTAATCAGGCTGTTAAATAACGAGGTTTTGCCTGTGCCAGGTCCTCCAGTGATTAAAATTTTTTTAGACATCTTAGAAAAATATAAGGTAAAAATCGTGATAAATAAGTAATATAAAAAATATTAATAACCACTATATTTAATTTATTACTTAATTTTACCATCATATGAGTAAATCTGAAGAGTTTTATGAAAAGCTATATAGTCAATTAAAGTCTACAAATACTTGGCCTAATTTTTATCTTTTTAAATTCATCATAAAATCTAACACTAATAATCTTGAACTCATTAAAACTATTTTTCAAAATATAGATTTAGAAATCAATACAAAATCTTCAAAAAACAACAAATACTGTAGTGTGTCAATTAAAGCTTACATGAAATCACCAAAGGATATTATCAATTTATACAAAGAGGTAGGTGTAAAAGTTCCAGATGTAATATCTTTATAAAAATTACCTAATTGATTTTTATTTTGTATTTTGCCAACTGATTAACTTCACTAATTATATAATTTAACTTTTTTAATTTTGATTGAAAACATAGAGTATAACACTGAAAGAGAATTTTTGATAATTCCTGAATATGGTAGACATGTTCAAAAAATGATTAATCATGCTACTTCCAGAGAAACAAAAGAGGAAAGAAATAAATTAGCTAAAGCTATAATTTCTGTTATGGGTAATATGCAGCCTCACCTTAGAGATGTTCCAGATTTTCAACACAAATTGTGGGATCAACTATTCATAATGTCTGATTTTAAATTAGACGCTGATTCTCCTTATGAAAAACCATCTAAAGAATTATTAGAGGCTAGACCGTCTCCATTAAAATATCCACAAAATTTTCCAAAATACCGCTATTATGGTAACAATATTAAAACTATGATAGATGTAGCAATCACATGGGATGAGGGTGAAATGAAAGAGGCTTTAATGTTCACGATTGCAAATCACATGAAAAAGTGCTTTTTAAATTGGAATAAAGATACTGTAACTGACATAGTAATATTTAATCAATTATTTGAGCTTTCAGAAGGAAAAATTGACTTAAGAAACTCTGATGAAAAACTTCAAGACTCTGCCTTATTACTAAAGGATAGAAAAAAATTTACTTCAAAAAAGCCTTTTAAAAAGAACAATAAACAAAGAAAAAGATATTAATTAACCATGCAATCATTTAAAATAGAGGGTGGACATAAGTTAAAAGGAGAAATATCTCCACAAGGTGCTAAAAATGAGGCTTTACAAATTTTATGCGCAGTACTCTTAACTGATAAAAAAATATCAATTAATAATATTCCAAATATTATTGATGTTAATAAGCTAATTAGTTTATTGAAAAAACTTGGTGTTAAAGTTGATAAAATCAACAACAATTCCTATTCATTTAAAAGTGACAATATTAACCTTGATTATTTAGAGTCTGATGAATTTAAAATTGACGGTAAGGGTTTAAGAGGTTCAATAATGATTGTTGGCCCTTTATTGGCAAGATTTGGAAGAGGTTACATACCTAAGCCAGGTGGTGATAAAATTGGAAGAAGAAGACTTGATACTCACTTTGAAGGGCTTATAAAATTAGGAGCTAAATTTAGATACAGAAAAGAAGATCATTTTTACGGAGTTGAGTCTACTCAGCTTAAAGGTGCTTATATATTATTGGATGAAGCTTCAGTTACTGGAACAGCAAATATTTTAATGGCTGCTGTGTTGGCAAAGGGTAAAACATCTATTTACAATGCAGCTTGTGAACCTTACATACAGCAGTTATGTAAAATGCTAAATCGAATGGGTGCTAAAATTAGTGGTTTAGGTTCTAATTTGTTAATAATTGATGGTGTCGATAGTTTAAATGGGACTGAACACACCATGCTCCCTGACATGATAGAGATTGGTAGTTGGATTGGTTTAGCTGCGATGACAAAAAGCGAGTTGACAATAAAGAATGTTAGTTGGGATAACTTAGGTCAAATTCCTTTTGTTTTTAGTAAACTAGGAATAAATGTTGAAAAAAGGAATGATGATATTTTTGTTTCTGGACATGAAAATGGTTATGAAATTCAGAATTATATTGATGGATCAATTTTGACTATTTCAGATGCTCCTTGGCCTGGATTTACACCAGATTTATTAAGTATTATATTAGTTGTTGCAACTCAAGCTCGTGGAAGTGTACTTATTCATCAAAAAATGTTCGAAAGCAGATTATTTTTCGTTGATAAGCTTATAGATATGGGTGCTAAAATAATCTTATGTGACCCTCACAGAGCTTCTGTTATTGGTCACGATTTTAAATCAATGTTAAAAGCAACTACTATGACTTCTCCAGACATTAGAGCAGGTATTTCATTGTTAATTGCTGCCCTATCAGCTAAAGGAACTTCTATTATACACAATATCGAGCAAATAGACAGAGGCTATGAAAATATAGATGAAAGATTAAGATCAATTGGTGCTAAAATAGAACGTATTTAATTATCATTTACTGGCGGCGGTCCCTCTGGAACCATAGCAACGTAAACTTCATTTCCTTTTCTTTCTAAATATTCATTTTTAACTTCTTTTACCAATTCATCATTTTGGTATAAATCTGACATTGTCATTGCCATTGCCTTTGAAGCATGAAGCATTCCTTTATGGCCAATACTCATTCCTCCACAAGCTACTACAGCCCATGAATGCCATGGGGTACCTATTGGAGCAGTAGCTACACCTACATTAATATTAGCAACATTCCAGCTTACATCACCTACATCTGTTGATCCACCTCCTGGATGTTCTCTTGTGTCCATCATTGGTCTAATTTCTGAATCCATTCCGTTTTGTGGTTTTGATGTAACTTCTTGTATTTTTTTTGCAAACTCTATTTCTTCTTCAGAATATTTTATTGGTCCTAATATTTCTAAATTATTTTGCATGACAGCCCCTCCAGTTCTATTGACTAAAGTTTCATAAATTCCAGAAATTAGTGAAACTTTATAATCAACATTTGCTAAAATTGCAGCTCCTTCAGCCATTTCAACAACTCGTTCATAAACAGGATACATACCAGATCTTTTAGTGTCCCTTACTCTCATCCATAATTTTGAATAATCTGGTACCACATTTACAACCTGCCCACCATCTTGAATATGATAGTGCATTCTTACAGTTGGTTTTACATGTTCACGATAGTAATTAACCCCTGTGGTATATAATTCCAATGCATCAGAGGCGCTTCTGCCATTCCACGGATCCATTGAAGCATGAGCTGCTTGACCAAAAAATTCAATTTTAAAATCTATCAATGCTAATGAGCTTTGAACGTCAGCTTCTGTCTGTGCTGCTGGATGCCAGCTAAGATTTACATCAACATCATCCCATAATCCTTCTTTTACCATCCATATTTTTCCAAAATATTTTTCTTCACTTGGTGTCCCAAAGAACTTTACTGTACCGCTTATTTTACCACTTTCTATCAGTTCTTTAATTGCAATTGCTGCACCTAAACTACCTGCACCAAATAAATTATGACCACATCCATGACCAGCACCACCCTCAACTAGAGGAGATTTGGTTGGTTTAGCTTCTTGAGATATCCCTGGAAGTGCATCAAACTCTCCTAAAACACTAATAACAGGACTCCCTTTTCCATAAGTTGCTACAAAAGCTGTTGGCATATCAGCTACACCCATTTCAACAGTAAAACCGTTCTTAATTGCGTAATCAGCTAATATTTTAGATGATTTATGTTCGTTGAAAGCAGTTTCTGCTAGATTCCAAATCTCATCACTAATACTTATTAGGTTTGAAGAATGTTTTTCTATAGAATTTAAAATATCTTGATTTATATCAGATATTTTACTTTGAGAGAAATTTATATTGATAGAAAAAATGAATAAGAAAATAAAGGAAATATTTTTCATAAAATTAGTTTAGATTCTTAATATAGTAATTTTTAAGAACTTATTCTAAACCTCTTTTATAAGTTTCTAAACATCTTTGTCTGGCAAATTTGTGATCAACAATCGGTTTTGGGTAATCCATTTCATTTAAATTCTTCACCCACTTGTTTATGTATTTTAATTCTTTATCAAATTTTGTAGCCTGAGTTGTAGGGTTAAAAATTCTAAAATATGGTGCTGAGTCAACTCCAGTTCCTGCCGCCCATTGCCAATTACCAATATTGCTAGATAATTCGTAATCAAATAGTTTTTTTGCAAAGTATGCCTCACCCCATCTCCAGTCAATTAGTAAATGTTTACATAGAAATCCTGCAGTAATCATTCTTACTCTATTGTGCATAAATCCAGTTGCATTTAATTCTCTCATTCCTGCATCAACTATTGGATATCCTGTTTTTCCTTCACACCATTTCTTAAAAGACTCTTCATCATAAAGCCATTTTACATTTTCATATTTTTCTTTAAAGCATCTGGTTTGAGTCCTTGGAAAAAACCACATAATCTGCATAAAAAATTCTCTCCAAATTAATTCTTGTAAAAACACTTCATTTTTACATTTTAAAACAAACAATAAAACTTGTCTTATACTCACAGTGCCAAATCTTAAATGAGGGCCAATCTTACTTGTAGAATTTAATGAAGGAAAATTTCTCTCTTTTTCATATTTTTCTACTAAGTCTTCATCGAGCTTGTAATTAGGAATCTCAATAGTTGACTTTTCAAACCCAAAGCTATTGAGTGAACACCAATTATAACTATCATGATTGGAATAAAAGTTATGAGCTAAATCTTTAGGCTTAAAATCTGAAAGGTCTATGTTATCTAGTTTTGTTTTCCATTTTTTCATGTATGGAGTGTAGACTACATAAGGAGTTTTGTCATCTTTGGTAACTTCATCTTTTTCAAAAATAACTTGATCTTTAAAACTAGAGAAGTTTATGTTTTTATTTGATAAAAACTCATTAATTTTCTTATCTCGAGCAATAGCGTATGGTTCATAATCATGATTTGAAAAAAAACCTTCAACATTATACTTATTAATCAGATTTTGAATGACTTCAAAAGGTTTCCCTTTTAAAACTAAAAGTTTAGAGTTATACTTAGTCAACAAAATGTTATTTATAGATTCTAGTTGCTTATAGATAAAGTTTATTCTAGCGTCGTCTTTATCTAATTCAGTGGTAATGTTTTCATCAAAAATAAATAAGGGTATAACTTTTAATTTGTTGTTGAGAGCTTGATTAAGACCTATATTATCTGTAAGTCTTAGATCTCTTCTAAACCAAAAAATATTTACCTTTTCACTCATTTTTTTAATATTCCAAAGAGTTTTTCTAATTTTTCTTTTCTAAATCTAAAAATTTCTTCCAATTTAGGTTTTACTAGTATTGGATTCATTATTCTTCCTATAAATCCTAATGGAATCTTATAGTCTATAATATCAATCATTTCCACTCCACCCTTAACCTCTTTAATGAAATGTTTATGATGCCATAAACTGTACGGCCCAAACCTCTGTTCGTCAACAAAATATCTTTTGTCCTTAACTTGAGTTATTTCAGTAACCCATTTGGTTGGAATACCAAGTACCGGAGTAACAATATATTGAATTATTTGACCAGCATACATCTCTGTTTCTTCTTCATTTAATATTTGAAATCCCATATATTCGGGAGTTATTAATTTTAAATTTCTTGGATCGCTCAGAAAATCCCATGCTTTTTCAACTGTAATTGGTAATAATTGTCGTCTTGTGAATCTGTAAATTTTCATTAATTATAAATAGCTATATATAAGTTAAGTGAGGTTGCTATTAGAAGCCATAAAAAATAGGGTAGTATCAATATGGAGAATTTTTTCATAACAGAGAAGTTATTAATTAATATAAAAGCAACAACTATAGTTAAAAGAATTATATCAATTAGTCCGAAGATTATCTCTTGTTGATTAAAAAATATAAAATTCCATATTAAATTTAAAAAGTATTGTATTAATAATATTGATATTAATTTTGGTGAGTTTTCTAAAGTAGAAAGCTTCGCTAAATAAGCTGCAAAGCAAGTCATTAAAAAAGTCCAGGCAAATCCAAATACCCATCCCTCTGGAGTCCAAGGTGCTTTTATTAGATTTTTATACCACTCAGATGAAGCTCCATCACCCATTAATAAATTTCCCGCATATAAAATAGAAAAATTGATTAACAGAAATAACAGAAATCTAATTAATAATTTCATTTTAGATATTTGGTAATTTTTTCACTCAGTGGTTTTGTAAAAGAATACCAATAATTAACAAACTCACCTTTTTCATTTATCAAGTATTTTTGAAAATTCCACTTTACGGATGAATTGCTAACCATGTTTAAGTCCTTGTTAGTGAGCCATTTGTATAATGGATGTTGCTCGCTCCCTTTAACTTTAACTTTTTCAGTCATTATAAAGCTAACGTCATATTTATCTGAGCAGAAAGTTGCAATCTGCTCTGATGTTCCAGGCTCTTGACCACCAAACTCATTGGAGGGGACTCCAATTACTACTAAGTTTGATTTATATTTTTCATGTAATTTTTGAAGCCCTTCATATTGACCTGTAAAACCACATTTAGATGCTACATTGACAAATAATATATTTTTATTTTTAAAATCTGAAATTTTAATTTCTTTACCATCAATACCTGTGATAGATAGATCATAAATTGAGGTTTGACTATTCATTGTATTAGTTATTATAGTTATAAATATTAATAAGAAACTCTTGATTAAATTCATTTACTTATAATTTAAAAGATACAATACCAGCATCTAAATTAAATATTTGACCTGAAATTGACGAGGCATCTTTTGAAATTAAAAACTTAGCCATTTTTGACACTTCTTCTGGCATAAGAATTTTTTTTAAGGGATGTCTTTCAATCATATTTTCTATAACTTTTTCATTTCTTAGTAACTTTGATGCTAGATCAGTTTTAGTTATTGTCGGAGCAATAGCATTAACTCTTATTTTTGGTGCTAATTCCGCTCCTAAGGTTTTGACAAGACCATCAATAGCAGATTTAGAAGCAGCAACAGTAGAATGATATGGCATTCCTAATTTAGTAGCTACAGTACTAAAAAGAAGTATTGACGCATTGCTTGATTTTTTTAGAATTGGTAAGTATTTTTGAATTACTTTGACTGCTCCAATAACATTTATCTCAAAGTCTTCTCTAAATTCATCTAGAGAGATTCTACTAATTGGTTTTAAGTTAATGCTTCCAGGGCAATAAATAATAGACGTAACATCTTCAAAGTCAGGTAGATCACTGTTAAGAACATCTACATTATAATGAGTTAAATTTGTGTGAGTTAATTCAGGCTTATTTCTGCTTAGGTTGATAATGATATTATCGTTTACGAGGTCATTGATAATTTCTTTTCCAATTCCTCTACTACCTCCAACTATAATTATTTTATTCATATTACGATCCAGGTCTTCCTTTTAATCTTTTTTCAATCTTTCTTTTGATAACAGTCAATCTTTTCATTAAATCCATAAGTTCAGCATCTTTACTTTCTTTGTAGATTTCATTAATGTCTAATATAAGAGCCTTTACTTCCCTAGAAGCGACTATTCTCTCATTAGTAGTTTTATAAGAAGTTTTTCTAGTTTCAAACTCAAGTGCTCTTTCTATTAATTCCATTTAATTTTTTGTTTAAGATATTTATAATACCATCAATATAAGAATTATTTTCTTTTACTGTAATCTGGTTTATTAAATACTGGCTAAATCTACAAAAACGTATATTAATAGTTATGTACGTTATAAAAATATTAACATTTTTTATTAATTAAGACACTTGCTTTAGGTCTTTGGTAACCCTTTCTGTCTTTTAGTTTTGGAATTGAATAACCATCCAAACCAGTTACTGTTGCTACATCAGCTTTTCCTAAGTCTAGATGACCATCTTTATTGATAATTTCATCTTTCACAAATAGATTAACTATCTTTCCTAATACTAGTGTGGTGTTATTTTCTTTAATGTAATATTCATTAACATATTGCATTTGAATTTGCACTGGTGATCCCTTAACAAATGGAGATTTAATTTCTTTTTTATATTCAACCTCAAGACTAGTGGCATCAAATTCAGATATGTTTTCATCATACCTAGCTGAAGTATGATGTGCATCTTCTGTTATAGATTCAAAAACATGATTAATTGTATAAAGCTGAGTTTCTTTAATATTTTTATAGGTGTTTCGGGGAACCTCTCCAGATGGTCTTACAATAAAACCCAATAAAGGGGGATTTGAACCTATGTGAACTATAGAGCTAAATATTGCAACATTTTCAATGCCTTTATTTGAAACTGTTGCAATCAAATTCGCAGGCTTATAGCCAGAACAACTATTGATTAAATTAATTTTGAATATGTTGTGTAGAGTATCTAATTTTTCTTGATTAAAATGAATCATTATTATTTTTTTTCTTTTAAATAAAATTTAAATAAATATGCAGCAAATACACCACCTACAATTGTTATAGAAATGTAGTATGGACTAAACGCTAAAGACATATTAATCCCTTGTCCATTAAAAATATTAAATATTGAAGGTCCTAAAGAAATAGCAGGATTTAACACTGAACTAGAAATTTCACCGATTGAATACTGACTTGCCACTACGGTCAAACCGATTACTGCTCCATAAAACTGGTTGTCTTTGAGTTTAGGGTGAGTACCAACGAATAATATAGTAATTACTAATAAAAAAGTAAAAATAAACTCAGCTATTAAAAACTGGGTTTTTGTTGTATTACTATCAGGTTGAATTTCAAAAATGTTATTTGTTATCAGAAAATAAATAAATGAACCAACAATTGCACCTAAAATTTGTGCTATCGTGTATTTAAAACATTCAGTTTTACTTATTTCTCCTCTAATAAGCATAGCAATACTCACTGCTGGGTTATAATGAGCACCAGAAATATGAGCCCCAATGTATATAAGAGATGCTAAACCAAGTCCTATTGCAATTGGATTTTCAGTCAAAGCACTGATAAGTAACAAGAAAAAAGTGCCTAAGAATTCAATAGAGTATTTTTTCATAATTTAATATTTTGTTAATTTTTTTGTTAATTATATTGTTTTCAAAATTAATATTTTAACTTCATTTTTTAATAATTATTTTAATCTATTTATTTATAACATGAAAAATCTTATACTCTGTCTATGTCTATTAATATCATTTAATATTTCTTCTCAAATTCAAACGCCTGCACCAAGTCCAGCTACAAAGGTTCAACAGACAATTGGTCTTACTGATGTAACTCTTGAATATGCTAGACCATCTGTTCGAAACAGAGTAATATTTGGTAATTTGGTTCCTTATGATAAAATATGGAGAACTGGTGCTAATGAAAACTCAGTAATTACATTTAGTACATCAGTTAAAATTGGTGATGCTGATGTTCCAGCTGGAAAGTACTCTATTTATACAGTTCCTAACAAAGATAGTTGGGAGTTCATTCTATACTCTGATTACAATAATTGGGGTTTACCCTCAGATTGGGATGAAAATAAAGTTGCTGTTAGGCAGGAATTTACTCCCATTAAATTAGAAAATAAGATGGAGTCATTTAAGTTTGCATTTGATGATTTAACTAATAATTCATTCACACTAGGTGTAACTTGGGGTTATTTTTATCTTCCTGTCGAAATTAAGTTACCTACCACTAGCATTGTTATGTCTAGCATTGAAGAGGTTCTTAAAAATCCCACTTCATCTGATTTGTATAAAGCGGCAGTTTATTTATTACAAGAAAACAGAGATTTAAGAATGGCTAAAGAATGGATGAATCAAGCTATTACTATGATGGATAATCCAAGATTTTATCATCTAAGACAACAATCTCTTATTTATGCAGCCTTAAAAGATTACAAAATGGCTATAAAAGTAGCTCAAGCTTCTCTTGAAAAATCAATTGTTGCTGGAAACTCAGATTATGAAAAAATGAATCAGGATTCTATTTCTATTTGGAGTAACATGTAATTACTATTTAGTTTTTATTATTAAATAGTTGAATTAAATAGGATGTAATTATTACAGTAAATACGCCCAAAACATTAAGCCATAAGTAAGGCATGTAGTCATTATACCAAACAAATAACACTATTAATTGTGTGATTATTGCTCCATAAAAAACGGCATTCGATTTTATATACTTTATAAAAAATGCTATTAGAAATATACCCAATACATTTCCGTAAAAAAGAGAACCAATAATGTTTACAAGTTGAATTAAGTTATCAGCAAGATATGCGATACAGGCTATTGCAATTGCAAATAAACCCCAAAATACAGTAAACATTTTAGTCGTATTTACTGTCTCAATTTCACTGGATTTGTTTTTTTTGTTTCTATTGTATAAATCAATTGTTGTTGTTGTTGCTAACGCATTTAATTCACTTGCTGTAGAAGACATCGCAGCACTTAAAATTACTGCAATTAATAAACCAATTAAGCCTCTAGGTAAATTGTTCAAAATAAAACTTATAAAAACATAATCTTTATCATTTGATTCAATTCTTTTTAAAGAATTATTAGAAACCTCTTCTATGATTTTCTTTGCCTTATCTCTAATTTCTTTTTCTCTTTCATTAAGATTTTTTATTTTCAATAAATTGTTAGCATTATTTTTGTTTTCTAAAAAGTCATCAGTGGCTTTAGTTTTTAGAAAATAAACCTCCTTTAAGGATCTCTCTAGTTTAGAATATTCATTAGCTTTTTCTGAATTAGAAATTGTAATTTCTGCTTGTGGATTAAAATTTAAAGGAGAAGGATTAAATTGATAAAAAATAAATACCATAACTCCAATAAAAAGAATAAAAAACTGCATTGGAATTTTTAAAATTCCATTAAATATCATGCCCATTTGCATTTCTTTCAAAGATTTTCCAGAAAGATACCTTTGTACTTGACTCTGATCAGTTCCAAAATATGATAACATTAGAAAAGTACCACCTAATATTCCGCTCCATACGGTATATCTGTTTTCTAAATCAAAAGAAAAATCCAAAATTTTCATTTTATCATTTGCTCCAGCTAGTTCAATTGCTTTTTCAAATGTTACATTTTCTGGCAAAGAATAAATAATTATTAAAAAAGTAATTATCAATCCTGTAAATATTACACCCATCTGGTATTTTTGAGTATAATTAACTGCCTTTGTGCCTCCAGAAACAGTATATATTATTACTAACAGCCCTATAATTATATTTAACGTAGTTAAATCCCATCCTAAAACAGAAGAAAGGATAATTGCAGGTGCAAAAATAGTTATTCCCGCGGCTAAACTTCTTTGAATTAAAAATAGCACCGAAGTTAATGTTCTTGTTTTAAGGTCGAATCTAGACTCTAAGTATTCGTAAGCGGTAAAAACTTTTAACTTGTGATATATTGGAATAAATACAATACATATTATTATAATAGCTATGGGTAATCCAAAATAAAATTGAACAAAACCCATTCCATCATTAAAAGCTTGACCTGGAGTTGATAAAAAAGTTATTGCGCTAGCTTGAGTTGCCATCACAGAAAGTCCAACTGTCCACCATTTAGCTTCATTACCACCTTTAATGTATTCAACGGAGTTTTTCGCACCTTTAGTTTTAAGAGTTCCATAAGCTACTATTAAAAGTAGGGTAGAGCATAAAATAATCCAATCTAGTAGTTGCATTAAGAGAATTTTATTGTTATTAAATAAAAAATAATTAGATAAGAAATGTTAGCTATTAACAGAATTGAATATGATTGGGCCCATTTTTTTTTTATTTTTTTCATGATTTATAAATTCATTAATTCTTTGTAGAGTAAGTGAGTTGGAAGCCCCATTACATTGTTGTAAGTACCATTAATATTAGTTATGCCAATATACCCAATCCAATCTTGAATTCCATATGCACCTGCTTTATCCAATACTTTATTGTGATTTATATAAAAATCAATTTCTTTTTCAGTTAACTGCTTAAAAGTGACTTCTGTGATATCATTAACAATTTTTTTTGATTCTAATGTTTTAATGCAAAATGATGTAATCACTTTATGAGTTTTACCACTTAAAGTCTGAAGAATCTCTTTGGCATTTTCATTATTTTTTGGTTTTCCTATAGCCTTTCCATTCAACCATACGATTGTATCGCTAGTAATAACAACAGTATTTTTATTTAATAAGTCTGAATAGTAGCTTGCTTTTTTATTAACTATAAAATCTGTTATTTGTTCTGCAATTAAGTTATTTGGATAGGATTCATCAAAATCTAACTTAAGTGACTTGAATTTAATATTAAGTTCATTGAAAAAATTAATTCTCCTCGGAGATTGAGATGCTAAAATAATATCATAATTAGAAAGCTTTTTTTTTAACATATTGAATCAATCAATTTGTGCATTATTAAATCTGTTCCATTTATCATGAATCTTCATTACTTGTTCAATTACGTCACGCACAGCTCCTTTTCCACCATTTTTACTTGATATATAATTGCAGTTATCTTTAACTTCATTTACAGCGTCTTGCGGACAACAAGAGAGTCCAACTATTTTTAATACAGGGATGTCTGGGATGTCGTCACCCATATAAAGTATATTTTTTAAGTCTACATTAGATGATTTTATAAATGAATTTAATTGCTTTATTTTATTATGAGCACCCAGGTATATAAATTCAATCCCTAATGCTTCAAGCCTGTCTCTAACTCCTTCGTTTGTACCTCCAGAAATAATGGCAATTTTATATCCAGCATCTAAGGCCGCTTTCATTGCAAATCCGTCTTTAACATTCATTGTTCTTAACATTTCTCCATTACTGGTAATTGTTAAAGAGCCGTCAGTTAATACACCGTCTACATCAAAAATGAAAGTTTTAATTTGAGATAGTATTTCTTTATAGTTTTTCATGATCTAAATCGTTAATTAAGTCGGTTATAAGTTTATAAAGTTCCTTATGTTTTTCATTCTCTAAAGACGCTAAATGTTTGTTAATAGTTTTATTATCGCCTCTAATAGCAGGTCCTGTTTGAGCTTCTTTTGGGTCTAATTTATAAATTTTATTGACTGTTTCACTAATTAATGGTTTTAAAATATTAAAGTCAATTTTTGATTTATCAGTAATATCTTTAGCTATTGTATACATGTGGTTGGTAAAATTATTAACAAAAACTGCAGCTAAGTGTAGTTTTTCTCTCTGGTTTGAATCAGTTTCATAATATGAACATCCCAAGGTTTTAGATATTTTTTTTAATGTTATCATGTCTTCTGAATTACTAGACTCTAAGCAAATAGGAATTTTTGAAAAATCAACTTCAATTTCTTTTGTAAAAGTTTGAAGGGGGTAAAAAACTCCAGCTCTATTTTTTTGATTTAATTCATTTTTAGATTTACTTCCTGAAGTATGACAAACAAACCTATTTGAAAATGATAATTGATTAGATAAGTCATGAATTGAATCATCACTTACAGCAAGAATGTATATGTCAGCTAGGATTAATTTATCTAATTGGTCAGTAATTTCAACAAAATTTGAATACGGGTGTATGTCTTTTATATTTCTACTATACCATTGCGTAATTTCAATTTCAGAATTATTCTTGAAAGCTTTAAATAAATGTCTACCAACATTACCAGACCCTAAAATGACAACTTTAATCATGTAGCTAAATTACGTAACTAATGGCACTAAAAAAACTTTAATTATTTAACAAATATTTACTATTTATATAAATTAAAAGAGAACATTTCTTTGTAAATTTGCAGACTCTATTTATAAACATTAGAATGATAAAAAAGATATTTAATTTATTGTTTTCTACTCGACTTACAGGGATTCTCTTTATAGTTTTTGCAATAGCAATGGCTGTAGGTACTTTTTTAGATGCAGGTCAAGACACTTCACCAACTCCTTACTCAAGAACATTGATATTCAATGCTCTTTGGTTTGAGTTAATTATGCTTTTTTTTATTATAAATTTCACAGGCAATATTTTTAAGTATAAACTTTTAAGCCTTAAAAAGTGGCCTGTCCTTTTGCTGCACTTTTCATGGATTTTTATTATTCTAGGGGCTTTTATCACTAGATATTTTGGTTATGAGGGTATTATGAGTATTAGAGAGGGGCAAACCGAAAATACTTTTATTAGTGAAAAGACATACATTCAATTGTATGTTGACGGAGATTATTTAATCGATGGAATCCCTCAGCGTAAAAAAATTGAAGAATCTGTAGACTTTTCACCAAGACTAAATAATAAATTTAAAACTAATTTAGTTTATGGTGAACAAGATATTAATATTGAATTAGTAGAATTTATTGCAGGAGCTGAAAAAGATATTATTCCTAATTCTAGCGGTGAAGAATATTTGAAAATAGTCGAGGCTGGAGATGGAGTTCCTCATAATCATTTCTTAAAAGTTGGAGAAGTTCAAAGTTTACACAATGTTCTATATGCCTTAAATAAACCTACCAAAGGTGCTGTTAACATTACTTATACTGATAATGCAGAATTATTCATTGAATCTCCTTTTGAGGGTGAGTATATGATTATGGCGTCGGGCACAAACGGAATATTAGAAAAAAACAAAAAACAAGTTTTAAACTTAAGATCAAGATATTTAATAGGTAATCAAGCTATAGTTTTTCCAAAAAATGTAGTCAGAGGTGTTTTTGATATAGTTCAAAAATCAGAAATTTTAAAAAGTGATGAAGATGGTATTGCTTTAAAAATATCTACTCCTAATCAGGTGAAAACTATAAAAATGTTAGGTGGCAAGGGTATCAATAGTCCATTTGAAGAGTTTGTTATAGGTGGGCTTAATTTTAACATTAGATATGGTGCTAAAGTTTATGATTTACCATTTAGCATAAAATTAAATGATTTCATTGCAGATAAATATCCTGGAAGTGAAAACAGCTATTCATCATTTGCTAGTGAAGTCACTGTAATTGATGACAAGCCATTTGATTTTAGAATATTTATGAATAATATATTAAACCACCAAGGTTATCGTTTTTTTCAAGCATCATTTGATCCTGACGAACAAGGAACAATTTTATCTGTTAATAAAGATGCTTTAGGAACATTTGTAACTTATTTAGGCTATATTTTACTTTATATTGGTCTAATGGCAATCATGTTTGCACGATTTACCAGATTTGATTTTTTACGTAATCAAATTTTAAAAGTTAAAAAGCAAAAACAAAAATTAACTACAGTTTTACTTCTTTTGACTTCTTTGAATCTTTTTTCACAAACTAACGAAAGCCATCTCCATGTTAAAACTGAAGTTGAAATTATTGACTCAATTTTAAGAAAAAATATAGTGCCGAAAGATGAGGCTTTAAAATTTGGAAATATTGTTATTCAAGATATATCAGGTAGAATGATGCCCGTAAACACATTTGCATCTGAATTTTTAAGAAAATTAAGTAAAAAGGATTATTACAGTGAATTTGATGCTAATCAAATATTTCTTTCAATCCAAGAAAGTCCTCTTTTATGGTATAACATTCCTGTAATTTACTTGAAGATGAAAAAGGGTGATTCAATTAGGAGTATCATTGGTGTTGATAAATCTAAAAAGCATGTTTCTTTAGTTGATTTTTTTACAGAAAGAGGTGAATATAAACTAGCTCCTTATTTAGAGGATGCATATAAAGCACAAGTTCCAACTGGTTATCAAAAAGAATTCAAAGAAACTGATCAAAGAGTCAACTTATTATATAATATGATTGAAGGAAACTCTTTAAAATTATTCCCTATCCCCAATGATGATAATAATAAATGGACAACACCTAAAGAAAACATTGAAAATCCAAGTTTAGTCAAAGATTCTCTATACTCAAATTTCATTAATACAGGTTTTAAAACTTATTTATATATGCTAAATGAGGATAAAATCATGAATGAATTTAGTCAAAGCAGTAATATTTTACAAGGAATTTTAAGTGCTCAATATAAATTTGGAGGAGATGTGATGCTTAGTCCTGAAAAAATTGAGGCAGAAGTTCTATATAACAAATATGATATTTTTAAAAAATTATTTAGTTGGTACTTATACGCCGGAACTTTTTTGTTCATTGTATTAATAATTCAAATCTTTAAAAACAACAGATTGATTAATATTTCAATCAATGTTTTTAAAGTTGCTATAATATTTTTATTTGTATTGCATACACTTTCCTTAATTTGGAGATGGTATATTTCTGGTCATGCACCTTGGAGTGATGCTTATGAGTCAATGATTTATGTTGCTTGGGCTACCATGTTTTTCGGTCTTGCTTTTGGAAGAAAAAGTGATTTAACTTTAGCTTCAACAACCTTTATTGTTTCTATGATACTTATGATAGCACATTGGAGTTGGATGGATCCAGCTATAGCTAATTTACAACCTGTATTAGACAGTTATTGGCTGATGATTCATGTTGCGGTTATTGTTGGTAGTTATGGTCCTTTTGCGCTTAGTATGATTCTTGGATTTGTTTCTTTATTCTTAATGATTCTCACTAATTCATCAAACAGGCAAATAATGAAACTCAATATTAAAGAGTTAACATTAATTAATGAAATGTCTTTAACTGTTGGACTAGTTATGCTAACAATTGGAAACTTTCTAGGTGGCATGTGGGCAAATGAAAGCTGGGGAAGATATTGGGGTTGGGACCCTAAAGAAACTTGGGCTTTAATAAGTATAATGGTTTATGCTTTTGTCTTACATATGCGTTTAATTCCTGGATTAAAAAGTAGATTCGTTTACAGTATAGCTTCAATATTATCTTTTGCAAGTATACTAATGACTTATTTTGGAGTTAATTTTTACCTAGCTGGTCTTCATTCTTATGCCAAAGACGATCAACAAATAAGTTTCTTATATTCTGGCATAACCTTGCTAGTAGTTTTAATTATGGGAGTTTTAGCTTATCCTAAATATAAAAAGTATTTAAAAAATTAATTGTAATTTTAAAATCAATTAATATACTAATGAAAAAAAATAATAAGGGAGAAAATACCATTTGCACTCATGAAGGAGAAGTCGTAGACACGCAATTTGGTGGATCTGTTTCTCCAATTTTTGTTTCAACTTCTTATGAGTATATAAATAAAGATATTAGCAGGTACCCTAGGTATTTTAATACACCAAATCAAGAAGCATTGTGTAAAAAAATATCTGCGTTAGAATGTTCTGAATCTGCCATGATTTTTGGCTCTGGAATGGCTGCAATTAGCACAACTCTTTTGACTTTTTTATCATCTGGAGATCATATTTTATTACAAAAAGATATTTATGGTGGAACTAGAAATTTAGTAGAAGCTCAGTTTGATAGATTTAATATAGACTATACTTTTACAGATGATATTGATTTAAAATGTTTTAAATCCGGAATTAAAAAGAACACTAAAGTTATATATATTGAAACACCCTCCAATCCACTCTTAAAAATTATAGATATTGAAAAAATTGCACAATTTGCAAAATCAAGAGATATAATAACCATTATTGATAACACATTTGCCACTCCAATAATCCAAAAACCTATTTTGTTTGGTGTTGATGTAGTCCTTCATAGCGCTACAAAATATTTTGGAGGACATAGTGATATTAGTGCTGGAGCAGTAGCAGCTTCTCAGACTCATATCGATAAGATATGGAACTTGGCCAAAAATTTAGGAGGTAATCTTAGTGATTATTCTGTATGGCTTTTAGAAAGAAGTATGAAAACTCTTTCAATAAGAGTTAAGGCTCAACAAAAAAATGCAAAAAAGCTAGCTAAGTATTTGTCAGAGTCTCGTTATGTGAAAAAAGTTTATTATCCTGGTCTTAAAAACCATCCCAATCACAACTTAGCAAAAAAACAAATGAAAGGATATGGAGCAATGATATCTTTTGAATTTATTGATAAAATTGACCCTTCACTATTTTTAACTTCCTTAAATTTAATCAAACCCTCTATGAGTCTTGCAGGAGTTGAAAGCACTATGCTAAGTCCTGCAGAAACCTCTCATTACCTTTTAACTGAAAATGAGAGACTTAGTCAAGGAATAACAAATGAGTTAATTAGATTTTCTGTAGGAATTGAGAATAAAAAAGATATTATAATGGATATTGAACATGCAATTAAACTTGCAATTAAATAATTAATATGAAATTAGATATACTTGCAATAGGAGCCCACCCTGATGATGTCGAATTAGGATGCTCAGGAACTTTAGCTAAAGAAATTCACCAAGGAAAATCTGTAGGTATTTTAGATTTAACAAGAGGTGAACTAGGAACCAGAGGTAGCGCTGAAATTCGAGATAAAGAATCTACAGCTGCTGCAAAAATTTTAAATATCAAAGTAAGAGAAAATTTATCCTTTTCAGATGGATTTTTTATCAATGATAAAAACCATCAAATTGAAATAATAAAAATAATTAGAAAATACAGGCCTGAAGTTATCTTTTGTAATGCTGTTGATGATAGACATATTGATCATCCGAAAGCTAGTGAATTAGTTAGTGCATCATGCTTTTTGAGTGGACTTAAAAAAATTAACACAAAATTAGATGGTTCTAATGATTTACAACAAGAGTGGAGACCGAAATTTATTTATCACTATATACAATGGAAAAATATATCACCAGATGTATGTGTTGATATTTCTGATTTTATGACAATTAAATTAAAAGCTGTAATGGCCTACGAGTCTCAATTTTATAAAGAAGGGTTGGTAGAGGAAAACACTCCGATTTCAACTAAAAATTTTATAGATAGTGTTGAGTACAGAGCCAGAGATTTGGGTCGCCTTTGTGGAGTTGATTACGCAGAGGGTTTTACTGTTGAAAGATTTCCATTGGTAAATTCAATTTTTGATTTAAAATAGTTTTTAAAAACCTTTGTAACATATAACAAAAGATTTACATTTGCATCCGTTATAAATGGTGGTTGTAGCTCAGTTGGTTAGAGCATTGGTTTGTGGTACCAAGGGTCGCCGGTTCGAATCCGGTCTTCCACCCAAATAAAAAAGCCTTTCTTAAGAAAGGCTTTTTTATATTTTATTATTTGTTTTTAATTCTTTCATCACGATTAGCTAATTCCCAAGCGGTATGAAATATTAACTTGGTTCTTTGTTGAAGTAAATCAAATTCAATTTTATCTACTGTGTCAGTTGGTTTATGATAATCTTCATGAGTACCAGAAAAATAAAAAATAATAGGAATATTTTTTTCTGCAAAATTGTAATGATCAGACCTGTAGTAGTATCTGTTTTCAATATATCTTCCAGATTCAAAGACTTTTCTGGTAGGGTCGTTGTATCTATAATCTAAAACTAAATTGGAATATTTTTTTGCAGTTTCTTCAGAAATATCATGTAAATCTTGTGATATTATGTCAGATCCGATTAGGTAGATGTAATTTCTATTTTTTTCCTCTCTATTTGGATCGATTCTTCCAATCATGTCAATATTAAGGTTTGTAACTGTGTTTTTCAATGGAACAAGAGGATCGTAATTAGTATAATATTTTGAACCTAATAACCCTTTTTCTTCAGCGGTCATGTGTAAAAATATAATAGATCTTTTTGGCCCATAACCATCATTTACAGCTTTTTGAAATGCCTCTGAAATTTGCATTATGGCAACTGTTCCTGAGCCGTCATCATCAGCTCCATTATATACTTCACCATCACTCATGCCAACATGATCTAAATGTGCTGTTATTATTATGTATTCTTCAGGAAATTCACTTCCTTTAATTACTGCGGCAACATTTTGAGATTTGATTTTTTCTTCCTTAATGTTGTAACTAATTTTAATTTTTGTTTTAATTTTTTGGCTTGAATTAGGAAGACTTTTCTTCTTATTTATTATTAATTCATTTGAAATTGTTTCACCAATAAAAAAACTAGGAATATCTTTACTTTCTTCAGTTTCTGAAATCACATCTAACTCGAGTCTTTCATTTTCTTCATGTCCGCGCCTTTTATACCAATCCCCATATCTTTTTAACATGTCTTCATCTATGTATAAAAATGCTACAGCACCCAAATCAATTGCTTGTTGTTTTTTTAGTGTAAATGATCCTCTTTTAGACCATTTGCTTAGCTCTTTAGTTTTGGTTAAACTATAATTTCCTTCTTCATTTATGGGTTCCCCTTTAATTGCAATTACTATTTTGTTTTTTACATCGATATTTTCATAGTCACTGTAAAGTGAATCATTAATTCCATATCCTACATAAATCACTTGTTTTGATTTTACATCAAAATCATTTTCTCCTGCTGATAATATTACATAATCATCATATTTTGAAAACTCTTTATTATTTATTGTTATGCTAACTTCAGGCTCTTTAATTGATTTAAGAGGAACTGTTTGGAAGTAAGTATTATTAATTAGCGGATTAATATTATTTTTAATGTAATGTTCTTTTAAATACTCAACAGCAATTGTTTGTCCTTTTTTTCCAGCTTCCCTACCTTCAAATTCATCTGAAGAGTAAGTGTATAATTTTTCTTTTAGTGCATCTAATTCGATAGTGTTAGAGTAATCTACAGATGTTTGAGATTGTACACTAAAATAGTTGAATAGTAAAAAAGTTAATAAAGTATAATTTTTCATAAAATGGGGGAGTTTTAACAAACTTCCATAAAAATAAATGATTTTTATCTTAAGAAATTGTTAAAAACTCTAATTTTTAATTACATTTAATAATATAATTTAAAAAATAAATAAATGAATAATTTAAAAAATCATATCCTTTTATTACTAATAGTTATTAGTGTTTTCTCATGTAACTTTAATGTTGGTAATGATTATGGAAATTCAAAAGATAACATGGATCTAGCAGCTGTAGAATCAGAAGTTAAAGATGTTATCGCTACAACTCTAAACTTTTTTCAAACTGGAAATATTGAAGATGCTAAAGCTGTTTTTTCTAATGATGCAGTATTAATAGGAACTGATGAAGCGGAGTATTTAACTGGATGGGGGGAGATAGAACCTTCAATTATTGCTCAATTAGCTGTTATTAAAGATGCAAAATTTGATACCAGAGATCTAAGTGTTACTATAAGCTCATCTGGAGATATGGCTGCTTATACTTCTGTAATTGATTTTTCATTTACAGCCGGTGGTGAAGCTGCAAGTATAGAAAATGTTAGATACAGTGGGGTTATTAAAAAGATTGATGGAGTATGGAAAACAACTCAAGTACATTGGTCAATTGGTTTGGCTGGACAAGCAGTAGAATATTAATTAATAAATAGAAAAACATGAAAAAAATAATTTTAATCTTAGCTGTAATAATTACAGCATGTAATGCTCCTGTAGAAGTAAAACCTGAAGCTTCACAAGGCGCTGGTTTTTTCTTACCTCAACCAGGTGAGAAATTTGTAGTTGGAAGTGATGAAACTACTGGAATTTGGAAAAAGTATATAGATTCTCACAACAAAAGAGATTTGGAATCTATATTAGCTATGGAATCTGATTCCCTACTAATTGTAGACCCTACTGGTACTAGAATTTCTGGTAAATTAGCTCACAAAGAAGCTTTGTCTGCATGGTTTGAAGCAGAAGAGCCTAAATGGAATATGTACTGGGCTATGCCTTATAAAGGAGTTCCTGGAGGAGCAGAATGGATTATTGCCGGTCATACTGTGACAACA
>Ga0208948_1000111_pt1 | contig 39438 bp, 39 predicted proteins | sample AOAMet11_17_M020_2_FD_188228 | JGI IMG/M metagenome (GOLD analysis project Ga0208948, IMG submission 188228) | Ammonia-oxidizing marine microbial communities from Monterey Bay, California, USA - CAN11_17_M020 (SPAdes) | ecosystem: Environmental > Aquatic > Marine > Intertidal zone | place...
TACATCGTCGAGATCAACCAGTCCGGGACCAGCGTCCTTCTTATCGAACAGAACGCCAACATGGCCCTGTCGATCGCGGACTATGGCTACATCATGGAGACCGGAAAGGTCGTCATGGATGGTGAGGCTTCCAAACTCCTAAAGGACGAGGACGTGAAGGAGTTCTATCTGGGTCTGCACGGAGACGAGGGTGAACGCAAGTCGTTCCGCGATGTGAAGCACTACAAGCGGCGTAAGCGGTGGCTGTCGTGACCGAATCCCGGCTGGCCGACCCGCTTCTGGAGGTTGACGGCATCAGCCTGTCGTTCAAGGGTGTCAAGGCCATTACCGACGTGTCCTTCCAAGTAGGTACGGGAGAGTTGTTCGCCATAATCGGTCCCAATGGGGCCGGCAAGACCTCGATCTTCAACAGCATCAGCCAGGTGTACCACCCTCAGACGGGCGACATCCGGTGGAAGGGCGAGTCGATTATGGGTAGCCGCCCGGACCGGGTGGCCGAACGGGGCATCGCCCGTACGTTCCAGAACATCGAGCTCTTCCCGCACATGACGGTGTTGGAGAACCTCCTGCTGGGCCGTCACATTCGTATGGAGCGGTCGTGGTTGGCCGGAGCCCTGTGGTTCGGGCCGGCTAAGCGCGAAGAGATTGATAACCGCCGGGCCGTAGAGGACATCATCGATTTTCTAGAGATCGAGCAGTGGCGGAAGCACCCGGTGGCGCTGCTGCCATACGGCTTCCAGAAGCGCGTGGAACTGGGCCGGGCACTGGCTATGGAGCCCGAGTTGCTGCTCCTGGACGAGCCTGTGGCCGGCATGAATCTGGAGGAGACCGAGGACATGGCCCGGTTCATTCTCGACATCCGGGAGGAGCTCGGAATCACGATCGTCCTGGTGGAGCACGACATGGGCCTGGTCATGGACATAGCCGACCGGGTACTGGTGCTGGACTTCGGACAACGGATTGCTGAGGGCCCGCCGGCTGACGTGCAGCGAGACCCTGCGGTGATCGCCGCCTATCTAGGCGACGAAGCAGGCCTGACTCCAGCCGGCTCCTGACCAGGGCTGGCGGAGACTCAACGGTGACTGACGAGCTCCGCGCTGATCCGTTTCTGGAGCGGGCCACCGAGAAGGTGGCCGATGCGCTGCCCGATGTCGACCTCGACCTCTTCCGCCTCTCGTTCGTCCTCACTCGGGCCGCTAACCGGTTCAGTCGCCACGTCGAGTCCACCGTGCACCGTCCCCGGGGCTTGACCACTGCCGGCTTCCGGATCCTGTTCACCCTCTGGTCCAGCGGACCCCTTCCCGCCCACCGGATCGCCCTGTTGGCCGGCTTGTCGAGGGCGTCGGTATCCAGCGTGGTGAACACCTTGGAGCGAGACGGCCGAGTGGAGCGGACGCGCGGAGATGACGATCGGCGGGTGGTGACCGTGTCATTGACGCCGCCCGGTGAGGCTGCTGTGCGCGAGACCTACGAAGGCCAGTACGCGCTTGAGCAGACTCAGTACGAAGGCCTGTCCCCGACGGAACGCGCTGCGCTGGCCGAGGCGTTGGCGACGTTGATCGCCACCCCGTTGGGTGGGGGCGTTGGGGAGCTGGCCTAGAGGCGCACCCGGCTGCTGTCTGGGTCGTAGAACGGGCGGAATGAGGCGGTTGCCGGAACTCGGGTGCCGTTCACGTCGACTTCGAAGGTGCCTTCGATTACCTGGGCGCGGGGGGTGTCGGGCTCACATCCCACGTAGCCCATGCCCAGGGCGCCGCCGATCGTGTGGCCGTACATGCCCGAGGTAATCCTCGAGACCAGGACGCCGTCGCGGTACACAGGTTCGTCGTGGTAGAGCAGCGGCGCTGGATCGTCGAGGCGGAACTGCACGAGGCGTCGATCCACCCCGGTTTCGCGCTGGGCCATCAAGGCATCGAGGCCGATGAAGCCACCAGGCTTGTCGAATGCGACGCCCCACGACAGGCCGGCGTGGAGGGGGGTGTCCTCCTCGGCAATGTCGTCGCCCCAGTGGCGGTAGGCCTTCTCCATGCGCAGTGAGTTCATGGCGTGGTAGCCGGCCGGCGTGAGACCCCGTGGCTCACCGGATTCCCAGAGTGCGTCGAAGGCCCCGAGGGCGAACTCGGTGGGTACGTACAGCTCCCAACCCAGCTCCCCCATGTAGGTGCGGCGCACGGCGATGGACCGGGCGTAGCCAAGGTCGATCTCCTGGAGGGTGCCGAACGGGAAGGCTTTGTTGGACAGGTCGGCGTCGGTCAGTGGCGCCACGATGTTGCGGGCCTCGGGTCCGAAGACGCCCAGGACGGCCCAGGCGGAGGTCACGTCGGTGACCGTCATGCGGGCGTCGTCGGGGGTATGGCGCGAGATCCAGTCAGCGTCTCTGATCTGGGTAGAGAAGGCGGTCACCACCAGGAAGCGGTGGTCGTCGAGGCGGTTGACGGTCAGGTCGGCCTCGATGCCGCCCCGGTCGTTCAGCCATGTGGTGTACACCGACGTGCCTGGTTCGACGTCCACGTCGGCCGACGAGATCCGGTTCAGCACGGTGCAGGCGTCCGGTCCCTGGACGAGCAGCTTGGCCAGCGAGGTCTGGTCGAACAGCGCCGCTCCCTCCCGGCACGCCCGATGCTCGGCAGCCGAGTACTCGAACCAGTTCTGGCGACCGAATGTGTACTCGTAGGTCGGCTCCACGCCCTCGGGGGCGTACCAGTTGGGTCGCTCCCAGCCGCCGCCTTCGCCATGGCAGGCACCGAGGTCGGCCAGACGGTCGTGGAACGGCGAGTGGCGTACACCGCGGGCCGTCTCGACCTGGCGGAATGGCCAGTGCATGGCGTACAGCAGGCCGAGAGCCTCCACGGAACGGTCGTGGAGATAGCTCCGGTTGGTCTGGAAGGGCTGCATGCGTCGGACGTCGACGTCCCACAGGTCCATTGGTGGCCGACCGTGGACCATCCACTCGGCCAGCACCTTTCCGGCACCCCCGGCTGACTGCATCCCTATCGAGTTGAAGCCGGTGGCCACCCAGTGGTTGCGAAGTTCCGGGGTCTCGCCGAGCAGGTAGCGGTCGTCGGGGGTGAACGACTCTGGGCCGTTGAAGAACAGTCGGATGCCCATGTTGTCGAGTACGGGAAGACGTTCACAGGCCGCCTCATAGACCGGGGCGAGGTGGTCCCAGTCCTCGTCTAACTGCATGAACGGCCGGTCAGTGGGAATGCCGGCCATACCGAACGGCTTAGCCACTGGTTCGAAGGCTCCGACCATGAGTCGGCCGGCCTCTTCCTTGACGTAGATGCAGTTGTCGGTGTCGCGCAGCACCGGCAGGCCAGAGGGCAGATCGGGGATCGGTTCGGTCACCAGATAGAAGTGCTCACAGGCGTGCAGCGGAATGTTGACTCCCACGTCACGGCCCAATTGGTGGGACCACATGCCGGCCGCGGTGACCACGTGCTCGGCATCGATGGGTCCCTGATCGGTATCGACGCCAACCGCCTGGCCATCGGCGGTGCGGATGTGTTCGACGGACACGCCCTCGAAGATCCGGGCGCCCCTCTCCTTGGCCACGTTGACCATGGCCATGGTGGTGTCCACTGGCGAGGCCTGACCATCTCCGGGTAGCCAGACACCTCCCACGATGCCGTCGGGGTTCAACAGCGAATAGCGGGCGCACAGGTCGTCGGCGGATATGACTTCCACCTCAACGCCGAACGTGTTGGCCATGCCGGCACCCCGCACCAACTCCTCCATGCGTTCCGGGTTGTCGGCGACGCTGAGCGATCCGACCTTCTTGAAGCCGGTGGCATGTCCCATGTCGCGCTCGAGGGACTCGTAAAGCTCGGCGGAGTAGGCGGCCAGTCGGGTCATATTCTGGGTGGCCCGAAGGCAGCCCACGAGGCCCGCGGCGTGCCAGGTGGTGCCGCTGGTCAGCGTGTTGCGTTCCAGCAGGACGACGTCGGTCCAACCCAACTCGGTGAGGTGGTAGGCGATGCTGGCGCCCACGATGCCGCCACCGATGATGACGACCTGAGCCCGATCGGGGATCTGCTTGGCCATGTGGAGGGACTCCGGGGATCTCGGGTTGCCGGTGTTTCCGCCCGGTTGGGGGTCGTCGGTCCGGGCCCTTGCTGTTAGAAGACTTAGCGATTACGTTACAGGCTCTAACGCCAGTGACGCCAGTCACCTACGACCGGTCCGCGCAGTGTACGACCGCACCCCCAGCGGAGGATCCATGAGCACCCATCGAGAACTCGCCCAGAAGTATCTCGTACCCCACTTCACGCCGAAGGCGGCATGGCAGAACGATGCCCTGCCCATCATCGAACGGGCTGAGGGCTGCTACCTCTACGACACCGACGGAGTCGAGTACCTCGATGGCCTAGCCGGTCTGTTCTGCGTGAACATCGGTCATGGTCGGCCCGATCTGTCGAACGCGGCGGCCAAGCAGATGAACAAACTTGCCTACTCCACCAACTGGGGGTTCGCCCACCCGCCGGCCATCGAGGCCGCGGAGATGATCGCCGGCTTCGCCCCCGGGGATCTGAGCGAGACGTTCTTCGTGAGCTCGGGGTCCGAAGCTGTGGAGTCGGCCATCAAGTTCGCCCGCAACTATCACCTGGCCCGGGGAGACGAGGGTCGCTACAAGGTCATCTCTCGCAACTGGGCCTACCACGGCACGACGCTGGGGGCGCTCTCGGTCACCGGTATCCCCAAGTTCCGGGATCCGTATCTGCCGATGCTGTGGGACGGCACCCGCCATGTCTCCAATACCCGTGAGTGCACCTCTCCGGTCGGCACCCCGGCCGCAGAACTGTCCTGTGTGCAGGCCATCGAGGAGATGATCCTGGCCGAGGGCCCCGAGACCATCTCGATGGTTATCGGTGAACCGGTTCAGAACGGTGGTGGTGCCCTGGTGCCGCCCAACGGCTACTGGCAGGAGCTTCGCCGCATCTGCGACCGGTATGGCGTGCTGCTGGTGGCCGATGAGGTCATCTGCTCGTTCGGTCGGTTCGGCCACTGGTTCGCCAGCGAGCGTCTGGACGTGGTGCCCGACATGATCACCTTCGCCAAGGGCGTGACCTCGGCCTACCAGCCGCTCGGCGGGGTGGTCATCCGTGGCCAGCTGGTCGAGGAGCTGTTCGACTCGCCCATGGGTTCGTACGTGCACGGCTCGACGTTCGGTGGGCATCCGGTGGCCACTGCGGTGGCCGTGGCCAACATGACTGCCATGCGTGACGAGGGCGTGCTGCAGCATGTGCTGGACAACGAGGGCTACTTCACCGAGCAGCTGCAGGCGATGGGTGATGCCCATCGGTCGGTCCGCGAGGTTCGGGGCACCGGCTACTTCTACGCCGTGGACCTGTGCGCTGACTCAGCTGACGACCTCGACCTCAGCCCCACCCAGGAGACCGGCCTGCGGGGCGGGGCGTTGGGCGGCTTCGTCCGCGAAGAGCGGATGACGGTGCGGCCCGATGATCGTGGCTACACCGGCCTGACCATCTCGCCACCGCTGGTCGCAGACCGTGCGATCATCGACGACCTGGTGGCCCGGATCGACCGAGTGGCCGACCGGGTCGACGCATGGCTGGGCGACAACGACTAGACCGACAGGGATCGGTCGGGGAACGACACCGGTACCGAGGGGGACCGAAACGTGAAGAATCTTTCAGTCGAGGGGCTGGGCATGGTCTACGAGTTGCCAAAGGGCGGCTCGGTTCAGGCCTTGCATGACGTCTCGTTCGAACTCGAGGCGGGGCGGTTGCTGACGCTGCTCGGGCCCTCCGGGTGCGGCAAGACGACGTTGCTCAACATCATCGCCGGCTTCCTGGCTCCCACGTCGGGGTCGGTGACCCTCGGTGGCGACCCCATCAGGGGGCCCGGCCAGGAACGGGGCATGGTGTTCCAGCAGGGCGCCCTGTTTGAGTGGCAGTCGGTGGCTCAGAACGTGGCCTTCGGACCCCGGATGAACCGAAAGAAGCGATCCGAGACCAACGAGCTGGTCCAGGACCTGCTGGCCACGGTGGGCCTGCAGGGCTTCGGCGACAAGGCGGTCTACGAACTCTCCGGTGGCATGCAGCAGCGGGTCGCCCTGGCCCGATGCCTCGCCAATGATCCCGAGATCATCCTCATGGACGAGCCGCTGGGTGCCCTCGATGCCCTCACCAGGGAGAAGATGCAGAGTCTCATCCTGAAGCTCTGGCAGGAGACGGGCAAGACGATCGTTCTGGTCACCCACAGCGTGGAGGAGGCCCTCTACCTGGGGGACCGCCTCTTCGTGATGGCTCCGCGTCCGGGTCGCGTGGAGCGCGAATACGAACTGCCGTTCGCGGCCAAGGGGCTCCACGTCGATCCCCGTGAGATGAAAGCCTCGCCCGAGTTCATCGAGAAGCGCGAGGAGTTGCTGTCGCTCATCTGGGAGATGGAGGAGCAGATCATGGGCCACGATGGAGGTGTGTCGTGAGCACCCCCAGCAGGCTCGCCGGCCACGCGGGAGCGGTTCGTAAGGGGGCCAGTGGCCGCAAGACCGTGACCTTCGGCGATGCCTCGGAGGTCAAGGGTTCCCCGCTGTGGAGCGTCGCCTCGCTGCTGTTCGTGGCCTTCGTCTGGTGGTGGATCAAGAGCGGAACCGAACCGATGATCAACGACCGGACGTTCCCATCGATGCGTCAGACGTGGGATGCCTTCTTCGAGTTGGCGACCGACGGTTACCGCCGGGTCAGCCTGTGGGACCACACGTGGGCCAGTCTCTGGCGGGTCCTCAAGGGTCTCGTCTACGGGGTGATCGTGGGTGTGCCCGTCGGTTTCGCCATGGGCCTGTCCAACCGGTTGCGGGGCATCTTCGACCCCATCGTCGAGTTGCTGCGTCCTGTGCCACCTTTGGCCCTGCTGCCGCTGTTCATCGTGTGGTTCGGCATCGGCGAGGGTTCCAAGGTCAACCTGTTGTTCTTCGCCGCGGTGTGGATCATGGTCATCGCGGCTCGGGCCGGGGTACTCGGCGTGCGGGGCTCGAAGGTCCACGCCGCCTATTCCCTGGGTGCCAATAAGTGGCAGATCCTGCGGTACGTGATCCTCCCCAACGCGCTGCCAGACATCTTCACTGGTATGCGGGTCGCCCTGGGTGTGTGCTGGGGAACCCTGGTGGCCGCCGAGTTGACCGGGACGACCACAGGCCTCGGAGCAATGATCTTCGCTGCCTCGAAGTTCTTCCGGATGGATGTCGTGGTCGTCTCGATCATCGTCATCGGGGTTATCGGCGTGGCCATGGACCTGGTCATGCGTTTCCTGGAGCGGCGCCTCATCCCTTGGCGTGGCAAGGGTTGAGCCCGTCCGGTGATTCCCGCCCGGTGAGTTCCCCGGGGAGTTCCAATGTCCCGTCGGTTGTTTCCGGGTGGTACGAGCGGGCTGCGGCCGATCCGGCCCGGGTGGTGCTGGCTGATCTGGGTGATCCCCGAGCCGACTTCGCGGCCATCCAATTGGTGGACGAAGAGCTCGTGCAGCCCGTCCATCCGATCGTGGACCGCGGCGACGGGCAACAGGCCGAGGCGATCGCCCGGGCCGAGGATGCAGGCCTGGACGTGAGCGACCCGATCGTGGCGGCCACGGTGCTGGTGCGATCCGGAGCAGCTGACGCCGCGGTGGCCGGGGCCACCCGGTCGACGGCCGACGTCCTACGGGCCGGGCTGAAGGTTCTGGGGGTGGCTCCCGGAGTGGAGGTGGTCTCGAGCTGTTTCCTGATGGTTCTGGCCGATGGCCGGCCGGTGGCCTACGGCGACTGCGGCGTTGTGCCCGATCCTGATGTGTCCCAGTTGGCCACCATCGCCTCCTCGACGGCCGACACTTGGACCGGGTTGGTCGGTCCAATCTCCGGGGGCGGTTCCCCCCGGGTGGCCATGCTCTCTTTTTCGACGAAGGGCAGCGCCGAGCATCCCCGGGTGGACAAGGTTCGGGCCGCCACGGCGCTGGTCTCCGACCGGCGGCCCGATCTGACCGTCGACGGAGAGCTGCAGTTCGACGCGGCGATCGTTCCCTCCGTGGCGGCCGTCAAGGCCCCCGGGTCACCGGTGGCCGGCGCAGCGGACGTCTTCGTGTTCCCCGACCTGGACAGCGGCAATATCGCCTACAAGGTCACCGAGCGCCTCGGTGGCGCCCGGGCGTATGGGCCGCTCCTCCAGGGACTGGACGGGATCCTGCACGATCTGTCGCGGGGCTGTTCGGCGGCTGACATCGTCGACGTGGCGGTCATCGCCGGGCTGCAGGCGCGTTCCAGCGGCGCCATCGGCACCTGATCGACCGAAATACGGGAACAGGAGACGTACCGGTGTCGCTGTCTGCCGTCCTCCTCGTGCTGACCTCAACGGTCCTCCATGCCGGTTGGAACGCCCGCCTGCATCGGGGGGGTGACCCAGAAGTGGTCATCGCTCTGGCCTACCTCTTCGTGGGGATCGTGCTGCTGCCCGCTGCGGTGCTCGACCCACCGGGCGAGGTGATGGGCTGGGTGCTGGCCTCGTCGTTGGCCCAAGGCTTTTACATGGGCCTGCTCGGTTCGGCCTACCGGGCGGGGAGCCTCGGTGTGGCCTACCCGATCGCGCGCGGCACGGCCCCGCTGCTGGTCGGCCTCGGGGGTTGGCTGCTCCTCGACGAGACCCCGTCGGCGTTCACGGCGATGGGTCTGGTCGTCCTGGTCGTCGGCCTGCTCTCGCTGGCCGGGGTGGGAACACAGCGTCAAGAGCGTCGGGCCGTAGTACTGGCCGCGGTGACCGGGTTGTGCACGGTGGGCTACTCCCTGATCGATGCACGCTCTGTCGATCTCACCGGGGCCATGGGCTACCTGTCGGTGATCATGATCATCAGTTCGGTAGGTGTCCTGACGGTGAGGCGTCCCGGCATGGACCGGGTTCGACCGGTACTGGGCCATGCCGCGGTGGTGGGCGTCGGGCAGGGCGGGGCGTACGGCCTGATCCTGATGGCCTTCCAGCAGGCCCAGGCCGGGCAGGTGGCCGGACTCCGTCAGGTTTCGGTGGTCCTGGGCGTGCTCATCGCCCGGGAATCCCTCGGCCCGCGGGCCATGTGGGGTGCCGTACTGGTGACCGTCGGTGCCGGGCTGGTGGTGTGGTGAGCAACATGAGGCGAGAGATGGTGTCACGGTAGATGTGGCTCTCTCTAACTAGCACGTGAGAGCCTCTAACACTAGGGTTCGACTATGAGCCGCCGGACGTTGGACACCGACCAGGTCGTGGATTCGGCGGCTGCACTGGCCGACTCCGAAGGCCTTGATGCCGTGACCCTCACCCGGGTGGCCTTGCTGCTCGGGGTCCGTCAGCCTGCCCTGTACCGGCACATCGACAGCTACGACGCCCTCATCCGGGCCCTCGGACTCCGGGGCCGCGAGATCTTGGCCAGTCGACTCGGCGAGGCCGCCGTGGGTCTGGCCGGCGACGACGCGGTCCGGGCCATGGGTCGGGCCTGGCGGGCCATGGTCGGTGACCACCCGGGTCTCTACGCAGCCACCGACCGCTACCCGTGTGCCGGTGACGCGGAGCTGGAAGAGGCCGTCGAACGGGTCGTATCCGTTCTGGGTCAGGCGCTGGCCGCCTATGGGCTGGCCGACGTCGACCGGGTGCACGCCGCCCGGTCGATGCGAAGCGCCCTCCACGGCTTCGCCCACCTCGAGTCCGGTGACGGCCACCCTCATCCCGTCGACCTAGACGAGAGCTTCGACCGCCTGGTCGACCTGTTGTGTGCCGGCATCCACCAGATGGTTCCAGCGGTCTCGTGACTCGCCTCGGATTCGTCCTCGACTCCAGCAGTTGCATCGGCTGCCATGCCTGCACGGTGGCCTGCAAGAGCGAGCACAACGTGCCGCTGGGCGTGAACCGCACATGGCTCAAGTACGTGGAGACGGGCACCCACCCCGACACCGACAGGCTGTTCTCGGTTATGCGGTGCAACCAGTGCGAAGACGCTCCGTGCATGACCATCTGTCCCACCTCGGCGCTGTATCGGGCCGACAACGGCGTGGTCGACTTCCAGGATGACGACTGCATTGGCTGCAAGGCGTGCATGAACGCCTGCCCTTACGACGCCATCTATCTCAACCCCGAAACCAATACCGCCCACAAGTGCAACTTCTGTAACCACCGGATCGAGGACGGCCTCGAGCCGTCGTGCGTGATCGTGTGCCCCACCCAGGCCATCCGGGTGGGTGACCTCGACGATCCGGACAGTGAGATCAGCCGGCTGCACGCCGACGGGGGCCTGGTGCGGTCGCCGGAGCAGAACACCCGGCCCAAAGTCATCTACAGGGGGGCTACCGCCTCGTCGTTGGACCCGCTCGCCTCGGCCATTTCCGACGACGGGTTGATCTGGGCCGACACCACCCCCGGTCACTCCACGCCCACACCGGTGGCTCTGACTGTCGCGCCCACCAGGGACGACGGCGAGCCCATGGCCCGAACCGCTTACACGACCCAGCACCCGCCGGTCTGGGGTTCGATGGTGTCGGGCTACCTGGTGACGAAGGCCATTGCGGCGGGCGTGATGCTGGTCGCCTCGCTGCTGGTGGTGCTGGGCCACGGTGACGAGCGATCGGTGATCGGCGTGGTTCCGCCGCTGGTGGCCGGTGTCTTCCTGGTGTTGACCGGTGTCCTGCTAGTCGCCGATCTCAAGCAGCCGAAGCGGTTCTGGTACCTGCTGACGAGGGGAAACTCGACCTCGTGGCTGGTCAAGGGGGCGTGGGTGCTTGGCGCCTTCGCCGTCTGTCTGGCCGCATGGTGGGTGGTCGGCCTGACTGATGCCGGTGGTGCACTGCCGGTGATCGTGGTGCCGACCGTTTTGCTGGCACTGGGTACCGCGGGCTACACGGCCTTCCTCTTCGGCCAGTGCGAAGGTCGTGACCTCTGGCAGGAATCCCTGTTGCTGCCCGTCCTGCTGGCCCAGGCCGTCATGGCCGGTGGGGCCTCGTGGTCGCTGCTCGACCAGTTCCTCGACGTGCCGTCCCACGAGTCGGTCAAGTGGCTGTTCCTGGCTGGTCTGGCGGCCAACGCCGCCCTAGTCGGTGCCGAGGTCCGCGGTGGTCACTCCCGGCACGTGACCATGGCGCTAGCCGACCTGCGTCTCGGCGCCCAGAAGAAGCGGTGGCGCAAGTGGCTCTTCTGCACCGTGTTCGCGATGTTGTTCCTGAGTCTGGATATTTTGCTGGGCAATTTCGTGTTCGACTGGACCGGCCCAGTCCAGCCCATTGTTCCCCTGGCTGCGCTGTACGGCCTGTTCGCCTACGAGGACGCCTACGTCCGGGCCGGCCAGTCAGTCCCCCTCTCGTAACTGCTGCCCCTGACCTCATCGGAGCCTGAGATGACCGAGACCCTGTCCGCCTACCCGCCCGAAGAGTCGTGGGATCACGTCGAGTCCCTCGACCCGGCCGCCTGGCCCACCAAGGTGCGTCGCGCCCACCGTCTGGTGCCGACCACCTGCTTCAACTGTGAGGCCAACTGCGGGCTGTTGGCATGGGTGGACAAGGACACCGGGAAGATCACCAAGTTCGAGGGAAACCCCGTGCATCCGGCGAGCCGCGGCCGCAACTGCGCCAAGGGCCCGGCCACCATCAACCAGGTCGAGGACCCCGAGCGGATCCTGCATCCCATGAAGCGTGTCGGCGATCGGGGCGAAGGCCTCTGGGAACAGATCTCGTGGGATCAGGCGCTCGACGAGATCGGTGATCGAATCGGCACGGCGTTTCGCGAGGACCGCCACGACGAGATCATGTACCACGTTGGTCGGATGGGCGACGACAGCTACATGGAGCGGGTCCTCCACAGTTGGGGCATCGACGGCCACAACAGTCACACCAACATCTGTTCCAGCGGTGCCCGGGTGGGCTACGCCTCGTGGATGGGCTTCGACCGCCCTTCGGCCGACTTCGCCAACGCCGAGGTCATCTTCCTCATCTCGTCGCACCTCGAGGCCGGCCACTACTTCAACCCGCACGCCCAACGGATCATCGAGGGCCAGAAGAACGGCGCCACGGTCATATGCGTCGATCCGAGACTCTCCAACACGGCGGCCAAGGCTGACCACTGGATGTCACCGTGGCCCGGCACCGAAGCGTTCATGCTCCTGGCCATCGCCCGGCTGCTGCTGGTCGACGACACCTGGGACGCCGACTTCTTCGAGCGGTGGGTCAACTGGGAGACCTTCCTCACCGAGGCCCGACCTGACCTGGAGCCCAACTTCGCCAACGTTCGCCAGGCCCTCATCGACCAGTACGCCGAGTACACCCCGGCCGAGGCGGCACGGGTGTGCGGCCTCGACGAGGACCAGATCCTCGAGGTGGCCAAGGTCATCGGCGGCGGCCTCGGAAAGTTCGCGTCGCACACGTGGCGGGCATCTTCGGCCGGCAACGAGGGCGGCTGGATGGTAGCCCGCTGCCTGCAGTTCCTGAACGTGCTGACCGGATCGGTCGGCACCGAGGGTGGCACCAACGCCAACGGGTGGAACAAGTTCATCCCCGTCACCCCGATCCACCCCGAGCCCCAGGCCCGGTGGAATGAGATGCAGTGGCCGATCGAGTACCCGCTCAGCCACCACGAACTGTCGATCCTGCTACCCCACTTCCTGAAAGCCGGTCGGGGCCGCATAGACACCTACTTCACCCGGGTCTACAACCCGCTGTGGACCAACCCCGACGGGTTCACCTGGATGGAGGTGCTGCGCGACCCGGAGCTCGTCGGCTGCCACGTGGCGCTCACCCCGACGTGGAACGAGTCGGCGTGGTTCGCCGACTACGTGCTGCCCATGGGCATAGCGTCCGAACGCCACGACGTATCCAGCTTTGAGACCCACAACGGGCGGTGGATCGGTTTCCGCCAACCCGTGAACCGTCGCCATCGCGAACTGGAGGGCGAGACCTTCGAGCGCACGCATGAGGCCAACCCGGGCGAGGTGTGGGAGGAACAGGAGTTCTGGATCGACCTGTCGTGGCGGATCGACCCCGACGGGGCGCTCGGCATCCGCCAGCAGTTCGAGAGCCAGACTGATCCGGGCACGCCGCTCAGCCTCGATGAGTACTACTCGATGCTGTTCGAGGGCTCGGTCCCCGGCCTGCCCGAGGCAGCGGCCGAAGAGGGCCTGACCCCGCTGGAGTACATGCGGCGCAAGGGATCGTTCGCCCTGCCCGGTGATCAGGCGCAGGTCTACGAGCGGGGGGTGTCTGGGGACGACCTGAACGGAGCGGTACGCGATGCAGATGGCGTGTGGCGACGCCCAGGCACCGCCGGCTCGTACGACTCGCTGGACGAGATCACCGGCCACATGCCGTTCATCGGAGACGGCTCACCGGCCGTGGACATCGACGGGGAGGCGAAGTTCGGCTTCCCGACGCCGTCCAAGAAGTTGGAGTTCTTCTCAGAGACCATCCGGGACTGGGGTTGGCCCGAATATTCGATGCCTGCGTTCATCCGCAGCCAGGTCCACTGGGAGGACCTGGACATGACGGCCGGGGAGCGGATCCTCGTGCCGACCTTCCGGATCCCGACGCTCATACACACCCGGTCGGCGAACAGCCAGTGGCTGAATGAGATCAGCCACCGACACCCGCTGTGGTTGCACCCGGGGGACGCCGAGCAACTGGGCATTGACGAGAACGGCCTGGTACGAATCACCACGCGGACCGGCCACTTTGTGATCCAGTCGTGGCGGACCGAGGGGATCCGCCCCGGAGTGGTGGCGGCCAGCCACCACATGGGCCGGTGGCGCCTCGAAGAGGATGAGGCCCGATCCTGGGGGGCCGGCAAGGCGTCCATCGAACGGGACGACGACGGTCGCTGGCGCCTGCGGCGCGAGCATGGTGCAGAGGCCTATGAGAGCGACGACCCGGACACCGGCCTGATCTGGTGGACCGACACCGGCGTGCACCAGAACCTGACCTTCCCCGTGCAGCCCGACCCGGTCAGCGGGATGCACTGCTGGCTGCAGCGGGTCACTGTGGGCCCCGCTGAGGAGGGCGATGCATACGGTGACGTCGTGGTCGACACCGCGGCCTCACATCGAATCTTTGAGGAGTGGCTGGCCAAGACCCGACCCGGGCCCGGACCAGGGAACCTGCGGCGTCCACTGTGGATGGCCCGCCCGGTCAAGCCACAGGCCACCGCGTACAACTACGACGCCTGAACGCCGGGTCGCTACAACGACTGGTCGCCCGGCGGTCAGCGTCCCGTCGCTCTGCGACAAACGGGTGACCTGGAAGTGGGCCTAGAGGTAGGCGTTGGCTGAGAGGTCGGCGGGCACTACCGAGTCGACGACGGCCCGCAGGGTGGCCTCGAACAGGGAGGGTAGATCGGCCGGTTCGGCCAGTGCCTCGAGGGTGGACGGTTCGAGGCCAGTGGATTCCGCTCCCCCCAGCACCGACGTCCTCCGCAGGGACGAGGGCGTCCGGTCATCGATGAGGTTGGCCACGATGAACCCTCCGACGCAGGCCGTGATGGCCCGCATGGCGTCCCGGGCCGCCGGGCCGACCACACCCGCCTCCTGAAGTTCGCGGGCCATGGCCAACTCCAGCTGGCGGGCGTGCAGCGACGAGGCGCCGGCCGCCGCGGCAAGTCGGGTGACCTCCCGGTGGTCGACCGCGCTGCTCCAGATCATCCTGGCCACGGCCTGCACCCGGTCGCGGGCCGTTTCGCCCTCGATCTGCTGTTGGGCCAGACGCTCGCCGTGGCGTCCGACCAGCGCGGTGACCAGGTCGCCCCGGTTGCCGACGTGCCAGTAGATAGACGTGGTGGCTACACCCAGTTCGGCTGCCAGGCGACGCATGGTCAGGGCGCCGGCGCCCTCGTCCTCCACCAGAGCGATGGCCCGGTCGAGGATCTCGCCGGCATCCAGCCCGGCTCTACGGCCCGGACCGGCGTCGCTTCCGGAACTCCGGGGTATTGCTTGGTGTGGTGGCTGGGTGGCCATGAGATCTCCGTCGTCCGCCCGGGTTGCCATCGGGCGTGTTCTCTGCGACAGTGTACAAGAGATCATGTGACGCTGTCCAAGGAGGGTGGTCGTCCATAGGTACGGGCAGCGCCCGGGGGAGCACACGATGGAACGGGAAATCAGCACAGGAAGCGAGCCGTACGTCGTCGTCTCGTCGGACACCCATGCCGGTCTGCAGTGCGAGGAATACCGGCCCTACCTCGAATCATCGCTGCACGAGGAGTTCGACGTCTACGTAGCCGAACGCCACCAGCATCGCCAGATCGCCGAAGAGCTGAACGCCGAGTTCATCGCCGAATGGGAGGGCGACAACGAGTGGGGCCTACAGGGTGCCTACGACCCCGAGGTGCGTGACCCGGTGCTGGACGCCGACGGGGTGGCCGGGGAGATCATCTTCGCTGACGGCGATGCGGTGACCGGTCAGGAGTCGCCGCCCTTCGGTGCCGGCCTGGCCGCCGGCCAGATAACCGATGCCCGCCAGGCCTTCGGCGGGGCCCGCGCCCACAACCGCTGGTTGGAGGAGTTCTGCGCCACCGACCCGGTCCGTCGTGCTGGCGTGGCCCTCATCCCGGTGGTGCACGACGTCGACGAGGCGGTCAAGGAGGTCGAGGCCCTGGCCGGTAAGCCCGGTATCAAGGGCGTCATGGTGCCGACCATGTGGCACGACTTCCCCGCCTACGGCACCGACCACTACGACCGCTTCTGGGCAGCGTGTGCCGACACCGGCCTGGTCGTCCACACCCATTCGGGTGAGGCGGACTTCACGGCCTACGGGGACAACGTCGCCATGTACATCAGCGAGGTGCCCTTCTGGACCCACCGGATCCTCTGGCAACTCTTGTTCTCGGGCAAGTTCGACAAGTATCCGAACCTTCGCTACGCCGTGGTCGAGTGCGGTTCCTACTGGATTGGCGACCTCCTCTGGAAGGCCGACGTCAATTTCGGAGCCAGCTTCAAGGTCAAGAAGATGGGCTCACGGATGAAGGGGCTGATTACCCGTCTCCCGTCGGAGTACTTCGGTATCAACGTGTTCATCGGCGCCTCGACCATGTCGCGCGAAGAGGTCCGTCGCCGGCACGTGAACGGCGTCGACGCCCTCATGTGGGGGACCGACTACCCGCACCCCGAAGGATCGTGGCCCAATACCCGGGCTCGCCTCAAAAACGACTTCGCCGACGCCACGGTCGAGGACACCCGGCGACTGCTGGGCCTCAACGCCATCGACTGCTACGGCCTGGACGAGGCGGGTCTGCAGGCCGTAGCCGACCGGATCGGCCCTACCCCCGAGGACCTGGGCCAGGCGCTCGACGTTCGCACCCCCGCGGACGCCACCCGGACCGCGCGGTGGTGGTTGGACGAGTACGGCTGCGAGATGCAGTACGCCTAGGGCCGGTAGCCGAGGGAAGCCCGGGAGAAGCCCGAGAGAAGGAAGAGCAACTGATGAGTGAACAGCAGGCATCTGAACATCATGTGGTCATCTCGGCTGACACCCACTGCGGTGCCGGCTTGTGGGACTACAAGGATTACCTGGAGCAGAAGCACCACGAGGCCTTCGACGAGTGGGCCCGCAGCATCGAGGAGGGCCAGCGACGCACCGCCGAGGCCTTCAAGGACGCTGAGCGGTCGCCCCTGAATGTCGGCGTGGACGGTGACCCGGTTGTCGACGGCAATCGGAACTACGACTCCGCCCGGCGGCTGGCCGAGCAGGAGGCCGACGGGGTGGTGGCCGCGGTGCTGTTCCCCAACACCCAACCGCCGTTCGCTCCGGCGGCGGCCAGCCAGTTCGAGGCGCCGGCCTATACCCAGGACATGGAGGCCCGCTGGGCCGGGCTGAAGGCCCACAACCGCTGGCTACTGGACTTCGTGGCCGAGGCACCAGAGCGCCGTGCCGGCATTGCCCAGATCTTCCTGGGCGACGTTGAGGGATCGGTGACCGAGATCGAGTGGGCGGCCGAACACGGTCTCCGGGGTGGAATCCTGGTTCCGGGTACGCCACCCGACTCGCCGTTCGAGCCGCTCTACTCCAAGGCGTACCGACCCATCTGGGCTGCGGCCGAGGCATGCGACATGCCGCTCAACCATCACTCCGGTGGCGCCACGCCGGACTTCGGTAGCCATTTCCCTGCCTCGTTGGCCATGTTCATGCTGGAGGTCACCTGGTGGAGCCAGCGGGCCCTGTGGCACCTCATGTTCTCCGGCGTGTTCGAACGCCACCCGAACCTGCAGTGGGTCAACACCGAGAGCGGGACGGCCTGGGTGCCCGAGACACTGGCCAAGCTGGACTCCTTCTACGACCGGATGAAGCACTCGAAGTACGGCTCGGAGGCCATCTTCGGTGGTGCGGCGGTGGCCGGCATGTCGCTCACTCCGTCGGAGTACTGGCAGCGCCAGTGCCATGTGGGTGCCAGCTTTCTGCGGCCTGCTGAGGTCAACGTGGTTCGCAGCCTCGGCGCCGACAAGGTCATGTGGGGTTCGGACTACCCACACATCGAGGGGTCGCATCCCTATACCGACCAACACCTTCGGCTCACCTTCGGCGAGATGTCAACCGGCGAGGCAACGCAGATCCTGACCACCAACGCGGCGAACATCTACAAGTTCGACGTGGCGGCGCTGCAGGCCCTGGCCGACGAGCACTGTCCGACCAAGGCACACGTGGCATCGGGCATCACTTACGACGAGATCCCGGAGATGGCCAAGGGTTGTCCGGGTATGGCCCCACACAGCCAGACCCAGGCCGCGGCATGACCGACCTGGCATCCATTGAGGTCGCCGGCTCGGTCGCCGTGGTCACCGGTGGGGCCAACGGCATCGGTCGGGGCATCGTCCGGGCGTTGTTGGAGGCCGATGCCACCGTCGTGGTGGCCGACGTCGAACAGGCCGTACTGGATACCACGGTGGCCACCCTGTCGGCCAGTCACCCCGGCCGGATCACCGGTGTGGTGACCGACGTGACCGACGACGCGTCCACCGATGCGTTGGCCGACCATGTCTTCAACACCCATGGTTGCTGCAACCTGTTATTCAACAACGCCGGCGTCGGTTCCGGCGGCGGTGGGCGAATGTGGACCCATGAGCCCAACGACTGGCGATGGTGTTATTCGGTGAACGTGTTCGGCGTGGCCAACGGGGTCATGTCGTTTGTGGGTCGGATGCTCGAATCCGGTGAACCGGGGCACGTGGTCAACACCTCGTCAGGTGACGGCGGTTTCGCCCCGGTGCCCAATGCCGCGGTGTACGCCTCATCCAAGGCCGCAGTGAGCTGCCTCACCGAGGCGTTGGCCCATCAGCTGGCCGAGGATTCAGACCAGGTCGGGGCGTCGGTCTTCTACCCGTCCGGTGGGCTCATGGACACCGGCCTGTTCTCCTCGTACCGGAACCGACCAGCCGACCTGGAGCGGGTGCGGGGGGGTACAGGCCGCACGTCCATGACTTTCCAGGAGATGAAGGATCGACTCGAGAAGTCGGGCCGTAACGTGAAGGTGGCAGACCTCGACGAGCTGGGGCGGTGGGTAGTGGACTGCACCGCCCGACGCCAGTACGTCATCGGCCGGGACCTCGACGACACCATTGACCTGCTGCATCGGCGTGCCGACGCCATTGGTGCCCTGGACCTGCCGCCCCACCACCAGATGGGGCTCTGACCAGCGGCTACACCGGCCACCCGTACCAGTCGCCCGGGTACCAGTCGCTCGGGTTGGCCGGTGACTCCTAGCGGGCGTTGGACCCGCTGAGGGGGGATACCAGACCCTGGTCGTTGGCCGGACGGCTTCGGGACAGGAACGCCCCGGCGTCGGCCAGCACGAACTGGCCGGTGATGCACCGGGCCAGGTCGCTGGTCAGGAACACGGCCAGGCGTGCCAACTCATCGTGGTCGACCATGCGGCGCAGTGGCGTCGAGGCCACCAGCGCGGCGACCCGGTCCTCGGTGAACGCTGCGGCCACCGTCTCGGTCAGCGTCGTGCCAGGGGCCATGGCGTTGACCCGGATCCCCTCGGGGCCCAGTTCGACGGCCATCGTGGTAACCAGGTGGTTCACCGCGGCCTTCGCCGCGGCGTAGACGGCGTTGTAGGGCGCTGGTCTGGTCGTCTCCCCCGATGTCACGAACAGGATCGACCGACTGGCCTCCGGGTACCTGTCATCGGAGGGCTGGCCATCGGAGTGCCGGCCGTCTGCGGAGCAGGTCAGCATCGCTTCTGCTTGAGCCCGGGCACACAGTGCGGCCACGATCAAGTTCTGGTCAACGATGTCGCGCCAGTCGTCGCCCCGGTTGGCCACGAAGGGTTGTGGTCGGCGCCCCGCGGGCAGCATCCCGACGTTGTTGACCGCCAGGTCGAGGCCGCCGAGCCGCTCCACGGTGGTGGCCACGAGGGTGTCGACCGCTTCGTCGTCACGGCAGTCGGCGGGCACGGCGATCGCCGAGCCGGCACCCGTCCGAACGGTGGCTTCGGCGTTGATCTCGGCGTTGATCTCCAGGGTGGTGGCTTCGGCACGCTCGGGGATCAGGTCGTTGACGGCCACCGTGGCTCCGGCCCGGGCGAGCCAGCGGGCAATCTCCCGACCGATGCCGGCTCCGGCCCCGGTGACCAGTGCCCGACGGCCGGTGTGGTCGATGGCGATGGTCATGGTGTTCCTCCGGTGGTGGTACTGATCGGGGCACCGGTCAAGAGGGCCAGCACCTCGTCGACCACGGCGTCGGCCCGACGACGGATCTCGTCGGCATCGACGCCGCCGATCGGGTGGGCCACCGAAACGACGCGCAGGTCGTCCAGCCCGAGGTCGTGGGCCGTCTGGTCGGCCAGCTCGCGTAGGGCACCGGTGGCTACCAGCACGGTGGGCCGACCGGCCGCTTCGAGCTTCACGGTGTCGTGGACACTCCACGACGTGCAACTCCCTCAATCAGCAGTGCCGGTGAGGATCACGTCGACCTCCTCGGCGAGGAGGCCCAGGACCTGATCGTCACAGGGGATGGCGGCGTTCTTGGTCTCGGTTCGTACCAGGGTGGCTCCGGTTCGTTCCACGATCCGCTCGGCCAGACGTCCCAAGAGCACGTCGGCGTTTGGCTTGCGGTTGTCGAGGAGACCGATTCGCTTTCCCGACAGGACGGCAGGCGAGGCTGAGAGGTCGGCCGGGGGAGTGGTCACGGCACCGTCGGGGCGGTGGATCAGCATGGTGTCGGCTCGTTCCCGAGGGGCCCGTCGGCAAGAGGGAGGGTCACGCTTCGGGTCATGCCCCAGCTGGGGATCACCGAGCTGTGTTTGCCGGGTCCACCAACCACGAGGATCCGGATGTTGTCCGGGTGGGCGGTCATCGGAGCGGGATCGTGGTCGCCGAGCCGTTCCATCCACGGTTCCCAGGCTCGGAGGGCGAACGCCCGCTTGAGTTCGGCGGCCGGAAGGCGGGCCTTCTGGAACAGGTAGGACGCCACGTCACGGCGCGACCAACCGGCGTCGGCACATGTGGCGGCATGCTCCGGGCAGAGCGCCACCAGGTACTCGCCCTGGCTGATGCAGGCGTTGTTCTGGGCCGTGGTGGCCATGGCCGAGGCCACCTTGTCGAGGATGCGTGCCGGGTCGTCGGACTCCATGTCATGCACGTTGTGGGGCGCCTCGCCGCAGTGCACGGTCACCGCCGAGGCCGTATCCACGCCGATGGTTGTCGGGTAGGCGGGCCACGGAGAGGCGTCGACATTTTCGGCCACGCAGTAGCCGTACTTGGCCGGGCCGCCCTGGGTCGACGCGTCACCGTCGCCGATGGTGGCGCCGGCCACGTGCAGCAGCACCAGCCGGAGGGCCCGACCGGTCGCCGCGTTGGCTCGGTTGCCGGGGCCGAAGGCGCCGCGGCCTCCGTGGTAGCCGGCGGTGCGGGCCACTTCGCCGTGGACGATCAGCAGTGGTGCTACGCAGTGGGTCGTCGCGTTCACCCCCCGCAGGTTCAGCTCGGGTCGGGCCAGTGCCCGGACGGCGGCTTCTAGGACGGGGAGGTGTACCGGGAGGCAGCCGGCCATCACCGCGTTGACGGCCAGAGTCCGTCGAGTGGCCTCGCCGAAGCGGGGGGGGAGTACGGCGATGACAGCGTCGCCGGGGTTCCCGGCCAGCATGGCATCTACCCGCTCGGGCGTGGGGGCCACTACGGGGAGGCCGTCCCCCCAGCCGTGTTGAGCTAGCGCATCCACTAGGTCGGCACCGTCGTCGACTTGAAGCAGAACGGAGGTTGGTTCGTCTAGTTTGTCTACATGCATCAGACTCAAGTCTGACAGATGTTGACAGAGTCGGCAAGAGGGGGTTGAATCGACGGCTATGGCGGCGCGTCGGGGAGTTACGTCAGAACAGGTGGCCGAGGCCGCCCTGGTGATATTGGACGAAGCTGGTCGTCTCGAAGCGGTTCGACCTTCTGCTGTGGCTGACCGACTGGGCATTCGCAGTCAGTCTCTCTACGCCCACGTAGACGGGATTGCCGGACTGCGTCGCCTGCTAGCACTGTTGTGCCTCGACGAGTTGGCCGGTCTGGTCACGACAGCGGCAGTTGGCCGCTCGGGGCGAGACGCGGTGGAGGCCATTGTCCGAACGCAGTTGGACCATGCGTTGGCGCACCCCGGCCGGTCCGAGGCCACGGTCCACCCACCAGGCAACGATCCGGAACTGGTGGCGTCCATCGAACGGGCCGGCGGACCACTTCAGACCGTGCTGACCTCGCTAGGCCTTGATGCCGAGGATCGAGTCCACTGGGTCCGCCTACAACTAGCCATCACGACCGGGTACGCCGCACTAGTGCGCGACGGCCGACTCACCCTGTCGCCGGAACCGTCGACCACTGTCGACCATCTAGTGGATGTACTCCTTGACCGATTGGAAAGCGTTGCGTGAGTCAGTTGGACGGGTTGGTTTCGATGATGAACCATGGGACGACCTGACGGCCGAGTGCATGGCGGCTCGATCCCTGTTCGAGTCGGCGGAAGGACTCAGCCCCAGGGAGACCATTCGCGCCCTCTTTTCTCCCAACTGTCTCCCGGGGAGGGTTCACTGCGCTGGTCCTTGGGGTGACAGCACCACCCACAAGCGCCTACGGTTTGACAACGGATGGCGTCCCATTGGGTCGTCGGCAGACGAGGACCAAGTCTGGGGGGACCATGGCCAGAGGAAATCCGTACCGTTGGACGCTCGCCGTGTTGGTGGCATTGGCCTTGATGGCGGGGGCCTGCGGTGGAGGTGGTAGTGACGGGGCGGAACCGGCACCGACCACTGCTGCAGCGACGACGATTGCGTCGACTACGACGGCCGTTCCGGCGACCACAGAGCCACCGGACGAGCCGCTAGACGCGACGACGACCACCGAGACCCCGGCGGAAACGACCACGACGACTACTGAGGCGCCGATCGTCCTCACCGATTCGTTCCGGGGTGTGACCGCCGAGACCATCAAGGTCGGGTTTGCCTCGATCGACTTCGAGAAGTTCACGGAGACCTACGGGATTCCGCTGCCGTATGCCAACTATGACGACATGGTGGACGCTTATGTGGCCCACATCAATTCCACCGGTGGCATTCACGGTCGCATGATCGAACTAGTCCACAGCCATTTCCTTCCGGTGGGTCCGGTTTCGGCCGAGACGACGTGCGTCGAGTTGGCTGAGGACCACAGGGTGTTTGTTGTCCTCAATGGCTTTGCTGGACCTGGTGCCGAGAGCACGAACCTTTGTTTCCCGGGGACATACGACACGATCCTGATCGGGGGTAAGCCAACACCGGAACAACTTGCGGAATCAACTGCACCCTGGATCTCCTACGACATGAGTCTCGGAAGGAGGGGTAGGGCATTCGTCAACCTCCTCCGTGAGACCGGGCGCCTCGACGACCTAGGACCGATCATGATCTTCGGTGCCAATGCCGAGTACGAAGCGATCATGGCCGACACCAAGGCGGCACTGATCGGAGCGGACATGCAGGTGCCGATCAGTGTTGCAAACACGAACACCGGCGACGAGACGGCCACCATTGCCTTTCTTGAGGTCCTGCTTGAGCGAGCTCGCTCAGAGGCTGTATCCACGATCATGTTTGTTGGAGAAGCCAACTATGCGATGGAATACCTGTTCCGGCTAGGTAACGAGTTCACCGTGCTCATCTTGAACGGTGACTCAACCAATAGCTGGATGGATAGCCCGCCAGAAGGAATCGAGAGTGCCGGTCAGTTGCTGACCAACAGGGCGTTCGAATCATCAGAGGATCCGGACACTGCCGAGTGCATGTCGATCATCGAACCTGCTCTCGGCTTGGAGGTTCTCTCCCCCAACCTCCTTGAGCCAGGCCAGACGAACTATTGGGCCGGATCCATGAACGTCTGCAGGTCCTTCGAACTGTTCCGCTACATCGCAACGGCAGCAGGTCCGGACCTCACCAACGACTCGTTCAGGGAAGCGGCCGAGTCTCTCGGGACATTTTCGATCACCGCTCAGCCCTACAACTCAATTGGTCCTGGAAAAGCTGATGCCCGCGACACGCTCAGTTTGGCCGAGTGGTCCCATGAAGAAGCGATCTGGATTGCCCTTTCCGATCCCACCAACGTCCGCTGACCCGTTCCGGCGTCGGTTCCGAAGGCGTGAACGGGAAAAGAGCCGATGCCCGGGTCGTGAGACCCGGGCATCGTGCAGGTGGCGGAAGGTGTGGGATTTGAACCCACGGTGACCCGGAGGCCACAACGGCTTTCGAGGCCGCCCCATTCGTCCGCTCTGGCAACCTTCCACCGGCGAGGCTACTGATGCGCTGGAGGCCGGCCAACCGGCGGGTTCAGCGTCGTTTGGTGAAGAAGTTCACCAGCAGGGCCGAGCACTCATCGGCCCGTACCCCGGCGGTGACCAGATGCTCGTGGTTCAGCCGGGGGTCGGCGGCGAGGTTGTAGAGGCTGCCCATGGCGCCGGCGTCATCGTTGGCTGCGCCCCAGACCACGTGGCCGACTCGGGCCGCCCACGCCGTGCCGGCACACATCGGGCAGGGTTCCAGCGTGACCACCAGAGTGGCTTCGGAAAGGCGCCATGTCCCGGCGTGGGCCGCTGCGTCCCGCAACGCCAGGACCTCGGCGTGGGCCGTCGGATCACCGGTGGCCTCGCGTTCGTTGTGGCGGCGGGACACCACCTCACCGTCGACCACCACCACAGCACCGATCGGCACCTCGCCCTCGGTCCCTGCCGCCTCGGCTTCGGCCAGGGCGAGGCCCATCCACTCGTGCAGCTGGTCTGCGGATTCGAACTTGGTGGAGGTCATGCGATGACGATAGGGGGCCGATGATTGGCGGCTGACGACCGGTGGCCAATGCCGGGTCGGGGAAATGGGCAGCACCCGTTCTCGAGCGTGGCGGCCAGGTGATCTGCGGCACCTCGGAGGTTCCGCTGAGAGCTGCTGCCTTCCGGCCCTGACTCGATTCACAGGCTCCGATCGCACAGGACCCGACCGCCACACTCCAGAACGGGTGCCCGGCAACGATACCCTTGGCGCCCGGATCCCGGCCCCGGCCGGTTCCCGGAGGGATGCGAGAGCGGACGATTCGGCACGCCTGGAACGCGTGTGTGGCTTCACCGTCACCGTGGGTTCGAATCCCACTCCCTCCGCCGACTTGCCTCCTGTATGGCTCCGATGTGGAGTTGGCGCGGCCTCCCAGATTGCCCCGTCACCGCCCGGTTGTAGGGTCGGCGCGTGGCCTACACCTCCCTCTACCGCCGGTATCGACCGCGGCGGTTCGCCGAGATGCGGGGTCAGGAACACGTGGTGGCCGCCCTGCAAAATGCGGTGGCCGGGGAGCGGGTGCTACACGCCTACCTACTGAGCGGGCCCCGAGGCACCGGCAAGACGACGGCTGCAAGGATCCTGGCCAAGGCGCTGAACTGCACCCAGCCCGAGGCTGGCGAGCCGTGCTGTGCGTGTGCCTCCTGTGAGGCCGTGGACGCCGGAACGTCGTTCGACCTCCACGAGTTGGATGCTGCGTCCAACAACAAGGTCGACGACATGCGCGAACTGCTGGCCAAGGTTGCTCTGGGAACCCCGGGACGCACCAAGGTGTACCTGTTGGACGAGGTACACATGCTCACCTCGGGTGCTGAGAACGCGCTCCTCAAGACCCTCGAGGAACCGCCCGACCACGTGGTGTTCGTACTGGCTACCACCGAACCCCACAAGGTGGTCGAGACGATACGCAGTCGTTCCCAGCACCTCGAGTTGAACCTCCTCCCGGCCGAACAACTCGAGGCACTGGCCCGTGACGTGGTGGCCGACGCCGGTCTCGACGTGGACGAAGCGGGCATCTCCCATGCCGTTCGTTCCGGGCGGGGCTCGGCGCGAGACACCCTGTCGGCACTGGACCGCGTGGTGGCGGGCGGGGTCACCGACGACGACAGCACCACCGATGCCCTGCTGGCTGCGCTGGCTGCCGGTGACGCTGGTGCGGCCCTCGGGGCACTCGCCGCAGGTATTACACGGGGGCGAGAGCCCCGGGTCACCGGTGAGGCGCTGCTGGCGGCCCTCCGGGAGGCCTTCCTGGTCTCGATGGGGGTGCCGGCCACGCAGTTGGCCGAGGCCGACCGTGTCCGTGCCGAGGCGTTCGCCGAGCAGGTCACCCCGGCGGTCATCACCCGTTCGCTCGAAGCCCTCGGTTCGGCGCTGGTGGCCATGCGTCGCTCGCCGGATCCCCGGGTTGACTTGGAGGTGGCCCTTGTCCGTCTCACCGCTGGCGCGGCCACTGGCTCGAACGCGGTTCCCGCCACGGCCCAGGGAGCGGACGATGCCTCTGGAACCATTGCCGCTCTCACTCGTCGGATCGAACGGCTCGAGTCGACCCTGGAGTCGGCGCTGAAGTCGACAGGCGGGTTGCCGCCGGAGACCTCAGCACCACCACCAGGTTCCGCGTCGCCTGCACCCCCGGCACCGCCAGGACGACCTGCACAGCCAGGACCACCGGCACCGCCCGCAGCTCCGTCTCCACCGCCTCGGCCGGCATCGCGATCGGCGTCGGGCCCGGCTGCAGAGGGACGGGCCCGGCTCGCTGAGGCGTCCCCCAGCGCCCCGCCCCCCCCTCCACCTACCGATGAACCTGCCCTTGTCGCGGCTCCCGCCGTGGCCTCCGTGGGCGGCGGGTCCGTTCCACCCCTCGAGGAACTTGCCGAGGCATGGGCTGGCGACCTTCTAGAGCAGATGAGCCGTAAGGGTCGGGCACGCTTCTCCGCTGGCCGGTTCATCGCGGTCGAGGACGGTACCGCGGTGATGGGGCTACCCAATGAGCCACATCGGAAGCGCTGCGAGGACCTCCGTGGCGAGTTGGAGGCTGTCCTGGCCGACCGGTTCCAGACGACGCTTTCCGTCCGACTGGTGGTCGATGACGGCTCCCCTGATGCGATGCCGACCGGTGGAACGACGGTGACTCCCGAAACTCGGGCGCCCCAGGCCGATGATGAGGTCGACCTGTCCGCCCTTGTGGATGCGAACGCGGCTGAGGGCTCGGCCGTGGAACGACTTACCGAGGCGTTCCCGGGGGCTGCCCTGGTCGAGCCGGACTGACCGGACCGGGGTCGTCGAGGTGTACGCAGATGCCGTCCAGGCGGTGATCGACGAGTTGGGACGTCTGCCCGGCGTCGGGCCCAAGTCGGCCCAACGTCTGGCCTTCCACCTGATGAAGCTCTCGGTCGAGGACACCACCCGACTCACGGTGGCCATCGACGAGATGAAGGATCGGGTGCGATTCTGTGATCGGTGCTTCAACATCGCTGAGGCTGAACTCTGTCCGGTATGTGCGGACGATCGCCGCGACGGATCGATCCTGTGCGTGGTCGAGGAGCCTCGGGACATCGTTGCCGTGGAACGAACCGGCGAGTTCGGTGGTCGTTACCACGTGCTCGGCGGAGCCATCAGCCCCATCGAGGGGATCGGCCCCGACCAACTCCGGATCCGGGAACTGCTGGCCCGACTGGACCCCGAGGGCGTGGCTGAGGTGATCCTGGCCACCAACCCGAACATCGAAGGGGAGGCCACCGCCATGTACCTGGCCCGCCTCGTGGGGCCATTGGGCTTGGTGGTCACCAAGATCGCCAGTGGGCTGCCGGTGGGGGGCGATCTGGAGTACGCCGACGAGCTCACACTGGGTCGGGCGCTCGAGGGTCGTCGTCGGCTGGACGGGGTTTGAGCCGGTGTCGTGCCGTGAATCCGGTTATCTGGCCCAGTCGACGCAGCATCAGATCCCCGATTGGATGCCCTGTGGACACCTAGTGGATGACGGAGCCCACATACGGCCTTCGACATGGAAACGCCCCCCCGGGGGCTTTCGCCACGCCGAGGGGCCGTCTCCGAGTTGGGTGGAGGGGTGGTTCCCAACTATTGCAGTTACGTTACAACATTGACAAGATTGTGACAAGTCAGGCCAAAATGCCTCCTAAATCGTCACAAAATAGCCAGATCGGGGCCCATCGGAGGGTTCCGAGGCCCGGTCGCCGAGAGGGGGAAGTTATCCACAGTTCTGTCCACAGGGCGGAGCACGGTGCTGTGGATTGCCACGGTCGGGGCTTCTCTTTCGACTCTCGGCGCCCGAGGGCGAACCGGAAACCGAACCAGACAGGAGACACCTCATGCTGCTAACCCAGATCGACCATGTGGCCATTGCCGTCCACGACCTTGAGGCGGCCATCGACTACCACCAGCGGGCCTTCGGCGCCGAGGTCCACCACCGGGAGGTGGTCGAGCTCGATGGTGTCGAGGAGGCCCTCCTCAAGATCGGCGAGTCCTATCTCCAGCTGACCACCGGGACCCGACCCGGCTCGGCCATCACCACCTTCCTGGCCAAGCGGGGCGAGGGCATCCACCACGTCGGCTACCGGGTGGACGACTGCGCCGAGGCGTTGGCTGCCATCGTGGCCGCCGGCGGCCGCGCAATCGATCCTGAACCCCGACCGGGGTCCCGAGGAACGACGGTGGCCTTCGTCCATCCCAAGGGATCGTTCGGCACCCTGATCGAACTGGTCCAGGAACGGATTCAGGAGTAGGGGGGCGACGGTGAACGATCCCGGCCGCATCCCGGTCGTCCATCTCGTAGACGGCACCTACGAGCTCTTCCGGTACCACTTCGCCGTGCCGTCCCACGTGACGACCGAGGGCGTCGAGGTAGCGGCCACCCGGGGGGTGCTGGGATCGATGCTCGGTCTGCTGGCTGACGGCGCCACTCACGTGGGAGTGGCGACCGACCGGGTGGTCGAGTCGTTCCGCAACGACCTGTTCGACGGCTACAAGACGGGCGAGGGAACGCCTCCCGAGCTGTTTGCCCAGTTCCCGCTGCTGGAGGCTGTGCTGGAGGCGGCGGGCTTCACCGTCTTCGCCATGGTGGCCCACGAGGCAGACGACGCCATGGGTGCCGCGGCGGTACGGGCCGGCGCCGACCCCCGCGTCAGTGCTGTGCACATCTGCACGCCGGACAAGGACCTCGCCCAGGTGGTTGACGATGCGGCGGGCATTGCCCAACTGGACCGTCGACGGGAGGTCCTCTACGACCGGGCGGGCATCGTCGAAAAGTTCGGCGTCGAACCGACCTCCATACCCGACTGGCTGGCCCTAGTCGGCGACACCGCCGACGGGATCCCCGGTCTTCCTGGCTGGGGTGCCAAGTCCTCGTCGGTAGTGCTGGCCCGGTACGGCCACCTCGAATCGATCCCTTCCGACGCCGAGGACTGGGATGTCACGGTGCGGAGCGCCGCCAAGTTGGCCGCCACGTTGGTCGAGCGGCGCGATGACGCCGAGCTCTACCGGCACCTGGCCACCTTGGACCTCGACGCCCCGGTCATGGCCGACGTGGAGGATCTCCGGTGGACCGGCCCGGCCGACCACCTTGAGGCGGTGTGCGCCCACATTGACGCCCCCCGTATTGCCGAGCGGGCTCGTCGGCTGGCCGCCGAACGCACCTGACCAGTAGCAACTGGTTTAGTCGAGCCCAGCCAGCACCCGTCTCAGTCCAGCAGCGAGAGAACCTCAGCCACCGTTTCCACCCGCTTGACGATGTCGCGGTTCTCAGGCTTTGCGTAACCCGCATCCACCATGGCGTCCAGGAACGCCTCGAGGAGGGACCAGTAGCCGGGTGATCCGGGTGCGCCTCCGTCCAACAAGGCGACTGGCTTGTGCCGATCGTGAAGGCCCAGCTGGGTCCATGTGGCTGCTTCGAACAACTCCTCGAGGGTGCCGTACCCGCCGGGCAGGCAGCAGAACGCGTCGGATCGGGCGTACATGATGCGCTTCCGCTCGTGCATGTCCGCCACCTCGATGCGCTCGGTGAGGCGATGATGGGGCATCTCATGGCCGAACAGGCCCGACGGGATGACGCCGATGACCCGGCCACCGGCATCCAACACGGCGTCGGCCACCGCACCCATCACCCCGATCCCCGCACCCCCGTAGACGAGGTCGATTCCGGTTGCGGCCATGGCCTCCCCCAGCTCGCGGGCGAGGTCGGGCGCCGAGTTGTCGGTGCCGGAACGGGAACCGCAGAACACGCCGAGGGCTCGTCTCCCAGATGCGGGCCTACCGGTTGTCGTTGTGGCGTCATTGTCGAGGGCCATGGTCGGACCGTACTGGTCTACTTTCGGATGGGACGACCGCGTTCTGTACCCTGTGGCGACCATGGCCGATCACACGATGTCCGAACGCCTCGACGGTTTGAACGAACGCCGCGAGTCGGCGATCCACGCCGGCCCCGAGCGTGCCGTTCAGCGCCAGCACGACAAGGGCAAGATGCTGGCCCGCGAGCGGATCGAGTACCTGCTTGACCCGGGGTCCTTCCACGAACTCGACATGCTGGCCCGCCATCGGGCGCACGAGAGCGGCATCGAGGAGCGGCCCTACACCGATGGGGTGATAACCGGATGGGGCACCATCGACGGCCGCAAGGTCTTCCTGTTCTCCCAGGATTTTACGGTGTTTGGCGGGGCGCTCGGCGAGGTGTTCGCCGAGAAGATCCACAAGGTCATGGACCTGGCACTCAGTGTCGGCGCGCCGTTCGTGGGCCTCAACGACGGGGCCGGGGCCCGTATCCAGGAGGGCGTGGTCAGCCTCGACGGCTACGGCGGGATCTTCTGGCGAAACGTCCAGGCCTCGGGGGTCATCCCGCAGATCAGCGTGATCCTCGGCCCGTGCGCCGGAGGAGCCGTGTACAGCCCGGCCATGACCGACTTCATCTTCATGGTCCGTGAGAAGTCGCACATGTTCATCACTGGTCCAGACGTGGTCAAGACGGTCACCGGCGAGGAGGTCACCCTCGAGGAACTTGGGGGTGCCGGCAGTCACTCGACGAAGTCCGGCGTGGCCACCTTCGTGTGCGAAGACGAACATGAGGTGCTCGACGAGGTCAAGGCCCTGCTGGCCCAGCTGCCGTCCAATAACCTCGAGGAGGCCCCGCTCGTCGAGACCAATGACCCCGGCGACCGCCTGTGTCCCGAGCTGAACGACCTCATGCCGGACAGCGCCAACGTCCCCTACGACATGCGGACCGTCATCGAGACGGTGCTCGACGACGGCCACTTCCTCGAGTACCACTCGGCATGGGCCGGCAACATCGTGTGCGGCTTCGGGCGGCTCGACGGCCGCAGCGTCGGCGTGGTGGGCAACCAGCCCATGCATTTCGCCGGGGTGCTCGATATCGAGGCCTCGGAGAAGGCGGCCCGATTCGTTCGCACGTGTGACGCGTTCAACGTGCCAATCATCACCTTCGTGGACGTACCCGGCTTCCTCCCCGGGGTCGATCAGGAGTACGGCGGGATCATCCGCCATGGGGCCAAGTTGCTCTACGCCTACTGCGAGGCCACCGTGCCCCGCATCCAGGTCATCACCCGCAAGGCCTACGGCGGTGCCTACGTGGTCATGGACTCCAAGTCTGTGGGTTCGGACCTGTCGCTGGCCTGGCCGACTGCCGAGCTGGCTGTCATGGGCCCGCAGGGAGCCGTGGAGATCGTCCACCGCCGGGAACTCCAGGATGCCGCCGACCCCGACGCCCGCCGGGCTGAGCTCATCGACGAGTACACGGAGAAGTTCGCCAACCCGTACGTGGCCGCGGAACGGGGTTACGTAGACGACGTGATCGACCCGGCCGACACCCGGGTCAAGCTGGTGGCCGGACTCCGGATGCTGGTGACCAAACAGGAGGAGTCCCCTCGCCGCAAGCACGGAAACGTGCCCCTCTAGCGGGCGGCGATCGGGGAATAGGTCATGGAATCTGAGCAGTCCGGGCAGTCAGGCATCCGGGTTACCGCGGAGGGTGCGACCCCCCAGGAGTTGGCGGCCATCCTGGTGGCCGTCGAGGCGCTGTGGCCGAAGTCGGCTGTCGATGCGCGAACGCCGCCCGATCCCGGGGTCTGGCGCTTCTCGGGTCGGTGGTGGCGAGCTGGCGACTTGCCGATTCGTCGGTCCCGTACCGGGCTGGGCTCCTAGACCGGTTCACCCGGCCAGCGAGGGCCGGGCACGGTGACCAGGTCGGCGAGCCGTTCCAGGTAGTGATCCCTGTCCATCTCGCCGGCCCCCATTCGTGCCAAGTGCGGCGTGCACCACTGCACGTCGATCAGGCGATGGGTTTCGGTTCCCATGAGTTCGACGAGGTGGTGCAGGGCGACCTTGGAGGCGTCGGTGCGTCGGTGGAACATCGACTCGCCGGCGAATAGGCCGCCGACGGCCACCCCGTAGAGCCCACCGGCCAGGCCGTGGTCGTCCCAGGCCTCGACCGAGTGAGCCCAGCCCAGACGGTGGAGCTCGGTGTAGGCCCCAGCGATGCGTTCGTCGATCCAGCCCCGGTCGCGTGTCGGATCAGCGCACGCCACCACCACGTCGGCGAACACCGTGTCGACACGCACCTCGTAGCGGCCTAACGAACGCTTCAGCGATCGGGACACCCGCAGGTCGTTGATCTCGAGCACGCCCCGGGGATCGGGCGACCACCAGGCCATGGGGCCACCCGGTTCCACGGGCATGGGAAACAGGCCCGACCGGTAGGCCGTCAGCAGGGTGCCGGGGTCGACGTCGGCACCCACGCCGACCACCCCGTTCTCATCAGCCGTATCGGCCCGGGGGAACGTCCAGGTACTGGCAGGCGGCTCGACGGGCGGACGCGTTCCGGGCATCGGCACGATCCGGCCTCGTAGTGTCGGGTGGGGTCGGGCCGGTCAGTCGGCTTCGATGGTGACCGAGCGGACGACCACGTCCCGACTCGGGCCACCGCCGTACTGCGAGGTCTCGTCCACCTCATAGAGGCCCATCATCGCCTGTAGCACTGCCGTGCCGGCCTCATCGGCGTGGCCGAAGACGATGTAGGTGCCCTGGGCGTCCAGCAGCGACGTCCGGGATCCGGTGGCGAAGAAGAACTGGGCGCCCGAGCTGTCAGGGCCGGCCGAGCGGGCCATCACCAGGTCGCCGGCCTGGTAGGTGAACGGGCCCAAGAGCTGACCCGAGGTGGTGGCCAGGTATTCGCCGCCCTCATCGGGGATGGTGTAGCCGGGGCCCCTGTCGGACCAGTCATTGGTGGTCGGTGCGCCGCCCTGGATGATGTCGATCGACGGGTCGAACCGGAACAGCATCGTGGCGTCGTAGTACCCGAACCGGGTCAGGACCACGAAGTTGTTGACCGTCTCCGGGGTACGGGCCTTGTCCAGGGCGACCCGGATCTCACCCTCGGTGGTGTCGAAGACCGCGGTGTAGGAGACACCGGGGGACAGACACCAGGAGGGGCGGCTGGTGAACGCCAGTCGTGGGGCGTCGGACTTGTCGTCTGCCGGGCAGTCGTCGGGAACCGGCAGGGTCGCCAGGTCGTCGCCCCCTGATCCGGCGGTGCCCACGACGACGAAAGCCAGGCTGCCCACCATCATCAGGGCCAGCACGCCGGCCACCACCCGGACGGTGGTCGAGCGCTGCTGCCCAGAACCTCGGGAGCTGGAACGTCGGGACTTCTGGACCATGGATCGGCACCCTACCGACGGAGGCTGGGAGCGGGTCGATCGGACCGGTGCCCTCCGGGAACCTGCAACAGACGGCGCATGGGGCGCCGGTAGCGTGGAGCCCCGTGGCACTCATCGTCCAGAAGTTCGGAGGCACCTCGGTCGCGGATGCGGATCGCATGCGCGAGGTGGCCGATCACGTTGCCCGCACCGTGCGGCGTGGCGACCAGGTGGTCCTCGTGGTCTCGGCCATGGGCAAGGAGACCGACGAGTTGCTGCGGCTGGCCGGCGAGGTGTCGGTTATCCACCCGGGCCGTGAGATGGACATGCTCATCACGGCCGGTGAACGCAAGGCCATGGCGCTCGTGTGCATGGCCCTGCACCACATCGGGGTGGACTCCGAGTCGTTCACCGGCAGCCAGGCTGGCTTCCTGACCGACACCAACCATCAGAACGCCAAGATCGTCGATGTCCGGCCCGATCGTGTCCGTGCGTCGCTGGATGCCGGCCGGGTGCCGGTGCTCGGTGGGTCTCAGGGCGTGTCGACCGACAACGACGTGACCTTTCTGGGTCGTGGCGGATCCGACACGACGGCAGTGGCCATCGCCCACGCCCTAGGCGCTGATGCCTGTGAGCTCTACACCGACGTGACCGGGGTGTTCACCACCGATCCCCGGGTCGTGCCCACGGCTCGACGCATGTCCGCCATCTCGTATGACGAGTTGCTGGAGATGACGGCGACAGGTTGTCCCAAACCGGCCATGCGGTCGGTTGAATACGCACGCACCCACGGGGTGCGCCTCCACGTCCGTTCCGCCTTCACCTGGCAGGAGGGGACGTGGGTCGACGAGGAGGTACCCGACATGGAACAGGCCATCGTCTCGGCGGTCACCCACGACACGTCTGAGGCCAAGATGACATTGGCCGGCGTGCCCGATCAGCCCGGGGTGGCAGCCACGGTGTTCCGTGCGCTGGCCGACCTCGAGGTGAACGTGGACATGATCGTGCAGAACGTGTCCGCTCAGGGCGTGACCGACATCTCGTTCACCGTGCCCCACGCCGATCTGGCGCGGGCCATGGAACATACGAAGCGGCTGGCTACCGAGGTCGGGGCGGGCGGCGTGACGTCGGATGACTCGATCGCCCGGGTGAGCGTGGTGGGTGCCGGCATGCGGTCCAACCCCGGCGTGGCCGCCACCATGTTTGAGACGTTGGCAGCCGCCGAAGTGAACATTCAGATGATCTCGACGTCGGCCATCCGCGTCAGCTGTGTGGTCGACGGCGAGCGGGTGGAGGACGCGGTGCGGACCCTCCACGATGCCTTCGGCCTGGCTGAGGCCTGAGTCCCGTTTCTCCGATCCCTCCGTTCACCTAATGGGCGATCACCTTCCCCGGTGCACACACGATCTTGAAGGCGTTCCCATGACGATCAATCCACGATCGGCGCTAGCCGGTCTCCTGTTCAGCGCGGTGTTCGTGATCTCAGCCTGTGGTTCGGGTACCACTCACGGCGGTGCGACCGCGACCGATGCCGACCCCGGGATCACCGAGGCGGTCTCGACCACGATGCTGTCGGTGTCGACCACCACGGTCTCGTCGGACGACGCCCGTAGCGGGTTCGTGTCCGACGTGGCGGCCGCCGCACCGATCCTCGAGGGTCTTACCGAGGCCGACCTGGGGTGCGTGGCCGACCGTCTGCTGGTCGAGGTGGATCCGGCTGAGGTGGTGGCCCTGACCCGCAACGGTCCCCGTCCCGACCAGGCGTCCCTAGCGGTGGCCGCCCTTCGGGACTGTGACCTAGTGGTCGCCGTGGTGGGACTGGGTATCGGCCAGTCGCTCGCCGCCGACCCCGATGCACCACCCATCGAACCCGAGTGCATGCTCGAGGGGGTTACGGCCGACGACCTCGTTCCCTACCTAGAGGAGCGGTTCGAGACCGGTGTGGTGAACCTCGACGACGACGAGGCCATGGACCTTTTGTTGGACACCCCGGTGATGGCCAACATGATTCGATGCTCGACCGAGGCCATGTTGGGCATATCGACCGATGCCCCGGCGGTTTGTGCCGGCCTGGCCGAACACCTCGGGCTGATGATGGCCACCCTCATGGAGATGGAGCCGGAGCCGGGGGCCGAGCCGGATCCGTTCGCACTGGTAGGCGTCTTCCGGGTGACCGACGAGGTCTTTGCCTGGCTGGTCGACGAGGTCCCCCCGGATCTGCGGGGTGACGCCAAACTGGTACGAGAGACCACCGGCCGGATCGGGACCCTCATGGCTGAGGCTCTCGAGGACCTGGCTGAAGCTACCGAGGACGACCCAGCTGCCAATTCCGCAGCGAACGAGGCACGGATGGCGGCCTTCCTGGGGATGATGGCCCGTATCGCGGCGGACCTCGAGGCAGACATGGACGAGGTGGACGCGGCAGGCGCACGCCTCCGTGACTGGACGATCGCCACCTGTGGTGATTCCTCGTCGATGTTGTTCGAGTTGCTCACCGGTATGTGGGGCTGATGTCGGAAGGTGGCGCGGCGGTGATCAGGTCCGTCTTACGAACTGTGGTGCCAGTTCTGGTCGCGGTAACCAGTCTGGTGGCATCGGCCTGTGGTGGGGGGTCGACACTGACCGCCCCGACGCCGACAACCATCGGAGAGACCCCGGTTACCACGTCGGCGCCCGCGACCACCGAGGCGCCCGCGACCACCGAGGCCCCCTCGACGACGATGGTTCCGAGCACCACCGTGCCTGCCTCGACGTCGATGGCGCCGTCGACCAGCGTCACCCCGACCACCTCGTTGGCCGGCGGACCGATCCCCGAGGCGGCCGTTGGTTTCTGCGCCGAGCTGGCCGTCGAGTCCGGCGAGTTAATCCTCGAGGTGGAGCGGGTGCTACCCGACGACGGCCTCTTGGATCCGCGCAGCCAACACGCCCTGTTGCTGGCCACCCGGAACCTGCTGGCGTGGACCAATAACCGGGTGCCCGCCGAGCTCCGAGCCGACGTGGGCCTGTTGAACCGGGTCTACGCCGATCTGGGAATCCAACTGGACCGCCTGAACCCCGAGACGGTTACCATGCCGCGCCTTCAGGCCCTGGTCTTCACCTACGTGCTCGACTCCCCGGTGGTCAAAGCCGGGGAACTGGATCTGTCGGCTCGACGTCTGGGGGCCTTCGTCGATCAGGCCTGTGGCCACGGCTTTCCGATCATGGAGTCGATGCCAGACCTTTTCGCACCCGTTTCCAAATAGGCGAGGATCCGTCTGGCCTCGGCCTACGAATCCCGGGCAGGCAGGAGACGGACGGTGGATAGCCTGATTTCCATGGACATCGCCATCGTCGGAGCCACCGGTCAGGTCGGGGGCGTCATGCGCACCCTGCTCGCCGAACGCGCCTTTCCGGTCGGAACCCTCCGGTTCTTCGCCTCAGCCCGATCGGCAGGTTCCACCATTGTCTGGGGCGATCGCGAGATCGTTGTGGAGGACACGGCGACCGCCGACTGGTCGGGCATCGACGTAGCCCTGGTGAGCGCCGGGAAGACGGCGTCGATGGAGTTCTCGCCGCAGATGGCCGCGGCAGGCGCCACGGTGATCGACAACTCGTCGGGTTGGCGAATGGACCCCGACGTGCCCCTCGTGGTTCCCGAGGTCAACGCCCACGAGCTGGACGACATCCCCAAGGGGATCGTGGCCAACCCGAACTGCACGACCATGGCCGCCATGCCGGTGTTGGCCCCGCTGCACGCCGAGGCGGGCCTGCGGTCCCTGACCATCGCCACCTACCAGGCGGTCTCCGGTGCCGGTCTCGCCGGTGTCGCCGAGCTGGCCTCCCAGGTCGCCGCGGTGATCGACGACGCGTCGGGTCTAGCCCATAACGGTCGGGCGGTGGCGTTCCCCGAGCCGTCGTCATTCCCCTCGACCATTGCGTTCAACGTATTGGCCCACGCCGGGTCGTTCGTGGACGACGGGCGAGGTGAGACCGACGAGGAGCAGAAGCTCCGTAATGAGAGCCGAAAGATCCTGGGCATCCCGGACCTCGCTGTGTCGGGGACATGCGTACGGGTGCCGGTCTTCACCGGGCACTCGTTGACCGTGCACGCTGAGTTCGATCGCCCCATTTCACCGGAGCGGGCCACCGAGCTGCTGACCGGGGCTCCGGGCGTCGTCTTGGCCGCTGTGCCCACACCGCTGGATGCGGCCGGGGTGGACCCCACCATCGTGGGTCGCATCCGGGCCGACGAGACCCGCACCAATGGTCTGGCGCTCTTCCTGTCCAGCGACAACCTCCGCAAGGGTGCGGCGTTGAACACCATCCAGATCGCCGAGGAACTCCGCCGCCGACGAGCCTGAACCCGATTCCGGCCTGTTGCCGGGGCCGGTCTACGGAGGGTCCGTCACGTAGCGGGCCATCGCCTCATCCAGCGACAAGCCCAACTGGTTGGCCAGGCTGGCCAACCAAGCCATCACGTCGCCCAACTCGTGGAGCTGCTGCTCGGTCGTGCCCTTGCGGGTGGCCTGAGCCAGCTCGCCGAGTTCCTCGCAGAGCCAGGCCACGGTGGCCGGGATTCCCCGAGCCCGGTCGACCTCGCCGTAAAGGTCTTCCACCAGCGTCTGCACTTCGACGAGTTCCACGAGGCGGACGGTACCGGTCGCCGGGCAGGCCAGCAGGCATCCACCGATCGCGCGTGTGTTCGATCCACACTCAACGGGTGTCGACCGATGATTTGCAAGCTGAAGGCCTCCTCCCCAGAGGTCAGGCGACCCAGATCATGAGGGCTCTCGACGCGCTCGACGAGTTGGAGGCCGCGGCGATCAAGTTGGTACGGGCCGAGTTGGCGGCCGGCCCGGCGATCGACGGTCTGATCGCTGACCCGCTCACCGAAGGCACCCGACTGGACAGTCTGTGCGTCGTGGACACCATGGCCGTCGACCTGCTGGGAGCACTCGGGCGGGACGACACCGTGCGCCACCTGGTCGACGAGGCGCCTCCGGGCAGTGCCCGTGACGCACTGGCCCAGCACCTGACGCGTTCGTAAGACTGCGTTCCGGCCGGGCTAACCCGGACGACCGGTGATCAGACCTCGGGCGAGGGCTGCGGAGGGACAAGGCGCGCCAGGTAGTTGACCGCCTCAGCGCCCGGGAGAGCCAGCAGCCCGACTGGAGGCAGCAGCAGCTTGCGGTCGCGCGAGCCGCCACCGACCACTACTCGGTTCCGGGCCATCACATCGGCATCGATCCAGATGGGCACGGTGCAGCCGTCAGGCAGCCCGAACGGGGTGACGCCACCGATCTGCATGCCGGTCAGGGTCGCAGTCTCGTCGGCTCCGGCGAACGAGGCCTTGCGGGAGCCCAGCCGCCGGCGGACGGTGCCGTTGACGTCGAGGCGGTGTGTGGCCAGCACCAGGCAGAGGGCGAAGGGCCTTTCCTCGCCTTCACGGGCCTTGCCGGCCACCAGGATGGCGTTGGCCGAATCTGCGGGGTCGATGTCGTAGGCGGCACAGAAGTCGGCCGTGTCGGCCAGCGCGGGATCGCACGCCATCACCTCGTGTTCGATATCCAGTGCTTCCAACTGGTCGAGCACCGGATCTGACGCGTCGTGGGGTGGGGTCATGCTTGCCTCGGGGGTTGAGGGTCGACCTCTCGGGCCGGACCGGTCAGTCCGTAGAACACAGAGGCCACCACGATGACGCCACCGATGAACGTCGGGGTGGGCGGCACCTCGTCGAACCACAGCCACACCCACAGCGATGCGGCGACCGTCTCCACGGGTGTGAAGAGGCTGACCTCGGCGGGTGGGGCGTGGCGGGTGGCCGTCGACATGCATAGCCGGGCGATCGGTCCGAAGAGTCCGCCCATGGCCAGAGTGGCTAGCAGGGCCCGTCGATCGAGCAGTGAGGGGTCGGCGGGAACCACGGTCATCAGGAAGATGCAGGTGGCAGCGACGGCGACCACCAGGGTGCGGGGCAGTTCGGGGTACCGGCGCCAGATCACGAGGTTGACGGCGAAGCTCATGATGGCGAGCAGGGCCACCAGGTCGCCGGCGATTCCCTCAGCGGCCATCGACCCACCAACGATCACCACGATGCCAATCAGGGTCAGACCGATGGCCCGCCAGGTTCGCATCGAGGTGCGCTCATGGAGGGCGATCCGGGCCAGGACGGCAGCAAAAATGGGTCCCGAGGCGATGATGGCCACCACGTTGGATGCCGCGGTCAGGGTCACTGCCGTCAGGAATGCCGTGGTGCCGACGGCGCTCAGCAGCCCGGTCACTAGGAGCGGGCGTCGCCACCGGACTAGTTCACGTCCCAGGTGACGCCCGATCTTTCGGATGGCCAGACTCCAGGCCACCGGTGAGGAGAAGACGCCGACCATGAAGGCGATGGTCCAGCCGTCGACCTCGGAGTCGCGTTCGGCCACCCGAACCAACAGGGCGTCGGTAGAGACCAGGAACATCCCGGTGAAGGCCAGCAGCAGGCCGAGGGGCCGCCCGGATTGGGGGATCCTGTCCCTGAGGGACCGCAGGGTGGATGACTTGACCATCGCCGGACGTTAGTGGCGGTC
>Ga0208948_1000140_pt1 | contig 35079 bp, 38 predicted proteins | sample AOAMet11_17_M020_2_FD_188228 | JGI IMG/M metagenome (GOLD analysis project Ga0208948, IMG submission 188228) | Ammonia-oxidizing marine microbial communities from Monterey Bay, California, USA - CAN11_17_M020 (SPAdes) | ecosystem: Environmental > Aquatic > Marine > Intertidal zone | place...
TTGTTCTTTTGATAATGACATCTTTTCTATGCTCAATAAAAGCTTCGAGAATTTCTTTCAAATTAACTTCTTTTGGCTGGCCTTTTGATAAGACTGTTAAATTGATACCAAAAGATTGTTCTAGCTGAGTCTGTGCAAATAAATTATTTTCTAGAACCTCTACCGACTCTCCTTTTCTGACCTCAATAACAACTCTTAAACCATCTTTATCAGATTCGTCTCTAATTTCAGTAATGCCTTCAACTTTTTTATCTTTAACAAGCTCTGCTATTTTCTCTAGCATACGAGCCTTGTTTACCATAAATGGTATCTCATCAATTATTAGAGACTGTTTGCCAGATTTATCTTCTTCAATAGATGTGTTTGATCTAATATGAATAATTCCTCGGCCTGTTTTATATGCATCATATATTCCAGCTCGTCCATCTATAGTTCCTCCAGTAGGAAAATCAGGGCCTGGAATATCTTTAATAAGATCATCGATGGTCAAATCAGGATTCTCTATAAGATTAATACAACCAGTAACTACTTCATTTAAGTTATGAGGAGGGATATTCGTTGCCATACCTACAGCTATTCCAGAGGAACCATTAATGAGCAAATTGGGGATTTTAGTTGGAAGAACGTCAGGTATGAATTCACTGCCATCATAATTTGGTGAAAAAGATACTGTTTCTTTTTCTAGATCACCTAGCATCATATCTGTAATCTTTGCCATCCTGACTTCTGTGTATCTCATGGCAGCTGGGGGATCACCATCGATAGAGCCAAAATTACCTTGACCTTCGACTAGCGTGTATCTTAATGAAAAGTCTTGAGCCATTCTTACCATTGCGTCATAGACAGCAGAGTCTCCATGTGGATGATATTTACCAATAACATCTCCCACAACCCTCGCAGATTTCTTATAGGGTTTATTGTATGAATTTTTTAAATCATACATAGCAAATAGAATTCTTCTGTGTACAGGCTTTAAACCATCTCTAATATCTGGAAGAGCTCTTCCATGAATAACACTTAACGCGTAGCTTAAGTATGACTGCTTGAGCTCATCTTCAATATTTACAGGGATAATTTGTTTAGCAAAATCTGTCATTCTTAGTGTCCAATAATCGTATAAAAAGCTTAAATATTTTAAGCATGAATTAGCTTAATATTTTATCACGTTTATAGGGTATAAAAACTAATTTATTGAGGTGTATAGAAGTCTAATCTTTCAATATCATCTTCGCTCACTTCTTCGCCATATTGAATTTCAATCAAATGACAGGGCTGATCAAAAGGGTTTGTAATTTGGTGCCAATCACCAACTTTTGCTAGATATTTATCAAACTTTTTAAGGGTAACTTTTTGTCTATTTTCTGGATTATCCTTACTAAAATTCACAACACAACTGCCCTTACTTACTAACCATATCTCACTTCTAAACTGATGTCTCTGGAAGCTCATGCCCTGCCCTGGAGCTACAATAAGTTCTTTTACTTTTACATCGTTATCTTTGAATAAATTATAGTAAGAGCCCCAAACTCTTTCCTCTTGAAAGTACTTCCATTTTTTAAGAATCCAAGATGAGGAGTTCTTTTTATCATCGCCCCCAATTCCAAATAAAAACTCAACTCCTTTTACTGACATTTCAGGAATATTTTCTATGTTTCTGTCACCGCCATTAGCAAATAAAATAGTTTCATCTGGATAGAGTTTTTTAACATGCTCAAGTGCATTGATTGCGGAACCTTCAGTGTCGTCTTGGAAGCCAATTACTTGATCTACACAAGATAAATTTTCTATGATTATTTTTCTTTCGGTGAATGGCATGAAGTATTTTTCTTTTTTGTTTTCAAGCCATGCATCGCTATTTAGACCAACTATTAGCTTATCTCCAAGAGCTCTGGCAGAATTTAGATATGATATGTGGCCAGAATGGATTGGATCAAATCCACCGGTTACTAAAACAACTTTCATATTCAATTACTTTAATTAATAACCAATATTATAAAATAAATCAGAGCAACTAGGATAAAAAGTATTTACTAGTCTTTGAATTCAGAGACAACACCACCAATCGATTCCTTTGCATCTCCAAATAACATTCTGGTATTTTGTTTGAAGAATAGAGGGTTTTGCACCCCTGCAAACCCAGAGGACATTGATCTCTTTAGAACAAAAACTGTTTTTGCGTTATGAACTTCGATAATAGGCATCCCGTATATTGGACTTCCTGGCTCTTCAGTGGCTGATGGGTTGACGACATCATTAGCACCAATAACAACTGCTACATCTACTGAGTCCATTGATGGGTTTACATCATCTGGTTCAGCTAGAACATCATAAGAAACATTAGCCTCCGCTAATAAGACATTCATATGCCCAGGCATCCTGCCTGCTACTGGATGAATGCCATACTTCACCTCAGTACCATTTTCTTCCAAGAGCTCTCCAAGTTCTCTTACAACATGCTGTGCTTGGGCTACTGCCATTCCATAGCCAGGAACAATAAGAACTGAGCTTGCATTTTCTAAAATTAAGTATGCGTCAGATACATTGATGGGATTGACCTCTCCTTGCTCCTCGGAACTTTTTGAGCTTGAAGCGCTTGCATAACCCACAAAAAGAATATTACTTATAGATCTATTCATAGCTTTAGCCATTATTATTGTGAGTATCAAACCACTAGCTCCAACCAATGACCCTGCAACTATTAACACATTATTCAGCAATATTAATCCAGCAAATGCTGCGGCTATTCCAGATAATGAGTTAAGGAGAGATATTACTACCGGCATATCACCTCCACCTATTGGAAGGACAAAACCAATTCCACCTAAGAGAGTTAGGACTAACAAGACTGTAAAAAACTCAAAGTTAGTTACCAGTAATGGCGTCACTATTGCTGAATACAATAAAAATACTAATGAGGTATAAAAAATTGTTGTGAATAATTTTGTGATAATTGATGTTTTTGCTATTTGTATCTTTTCAGACAACTTGGCATAAGCTACTAAGCTTCCCGTAAATGTAATCCCGCCAACATAGACAGTTGTCATAACCAATATATATTGGAATAGATTATCTGGGGTTGAATTAAACTCTGACCAAGCTATTAAAAAAGTAGCCAGGCCACCGAAGCCGTTAAACAAAGCTACCATCTCTGGTATTGATGTCATTTTAACTTTTAAAGCTATCAAAGAACCGATAAAGGCTCCTAAACCTATCCCTGCTATAAGTATTAAGGGATTAGAGATATTAATAAAAGTAACTAAAACAGCTACAAACATTGCAATGGCTGATAAGAAATTACCTTTTACAGCTGTATCTTCTTTCCCGAGCATCTTGATGCCAGTAATAAATAGTATTGATGAAAAAATATAGACAATGTTTTGTATTAATGAGATTTCCATAATTATTTCTTCTTAAACATTTTGAGCATTCTGTTTGTTACAAGATAGCCACCAAAAACATTTATTGATGCAAAAGTTACAGCTAAAAATGCAAGAGCCGTTTGTAATTGGCTATCAGCAGTTAAAAGGAGAGCACCAACTAATGCGATTCCGGATATTGCATTAGCACCTGACATGAGAGGAGTATGGAGTGTACTTGGAACTTTGGAAATGAGCTCTAAGCCAAGATAGATAGATAGAATAAGAACAAAACCCAAAAGAATATATGTTTCCATTTATTTAAACCTCTCGTTAAGTATTTCACCTTCATGGACAAGAACGCTACTCTTAATAATTTCATCCTCAAAGTTAAATTCAATTGTCTTTAATTCTTTATTATAAAAATCACATATCCAATGGTTAAAGTTATTGGAAAGCGCAAGTGATGCATGCGAGGAAACAGTTGAAGTTAAATTTGAAATCCCAATAATCTTAACTCCATTTTTAATAACCACTTGATCAATTTCAGAGCCCTCAACATTACCTCCGGATTCAACTGCCATATCAAATATAACGCTACCAGGCTGCATCTGAGAAATAGTTTTCTCATCTATTAATCTTGGAGCAGGTCTACCAAAGAGCTGAGCTGTAGTTATTACGATATCAGAGCGAGCACAGACTTTCGATTGAAGATCTTTTTGTTTTTGTATTTGTTCAGGTGTCAACTCATTGGCATAACCTTGATCATTTTGCCCAGTCTCACCAAGATCTATTTTTACAAACTTGGCTCCAAGTGAATTAACTTGTTCTTCAACAACATCCCTTGTGTCAAAAGCTTCAACTCTAGCCCCCAACCTCTTTGCGGTTGCAATAGCTTGAAGCCCTGCTACACCAACACCAATCACAAAAACTCTTGCGGGCTTTAAAGTTCCTGCAGCTGTCATCATCATAGGTAGGCCTTTAGATAAGTGTTTTGCAGACTCTATAACAGCTGAATATCCTGCTAAATTAGCTTGAGAGCTTAATACATCCATTTTTTGTGCCCGGGTAATTCTAGGAATAAATTCCATGCTCACTAAATTTATGCCTCTTTTTTTACATTCATCAATGTGTTCTTGATTGTAAAAAGGGTTAACTGTGCCAAGAATGGTTGAACCTTTAGTTACCAAATCTAATTCATCATTTGATAAAGGTTGAAGAGTTATGATTAAATTTGCTTTTGATAAACAATCATTCCTGCTTGCAGCATTTAGACCTAGCTTTTCAAAGGCATTATCATCAGTGTAAATTCCAGCCCCAATACCCTCTTCAAAGATTATTGAGGTCTCTAAAGATAAAATTGAGGATATGGTCTCCAAATGTATTGGAGATCGTGTGTCTGTAGTTTCTTTAGATTTTAATGCTGAAATTATCACTATAAATAAAATAAAATGTCTTGTAGTGAAGTAAATAATAAGTAAATTTAAAAGTCAATTGAAATTACATATGCTTTATTTATAAGGTTTGATCAAATTAATTTTGTAGCTTTACTACATAAATATTTAATTTGAAGATAGATAATATTATGAAAAAAAAATTGTTAAACTGTGCAGATGAATATTGATCAAAATGAAGTTACCAAATTTGCCGAGCTTGCCGATAAATGGTGGGACAAAGAGGGTGATTTTAAACCTCTTCACAAAATTAACCCACTAAGAGCAAACTACATAAATGATATTATCCATGTAGAAAACAAAGAGTACTTAGATGTTGGTTGTGGGGGTGGAATCCTTGCCGAAGCAATGTTTGATAAAGGGGCCATTGTAACGGGAATCGATGCAGCTGGGCCTGGTATTGAGATTGCAAGAACGCATGCTAAGGAGAATTCTAAAAATATTAATTATATAGTTGGGACTGCCGAAGATTTTTATAAAAACAACAATGATCGTTTTGACGTTGTGTCGTGCTTAGAAGTCTTAGAACATGTCCCAGATCCAAAGTCACTAATAGATGTTTGCACAAAACTATTAAAACCTGGTGGAGATTTATTCCTTTCTACAATAAATAAAAATCCAAGGTCATGGGTAACGGCTATTGTAGGAGCTGAATATATTTTTAAAATTCTTCCTATAGGCACACATGAATACAATAAGTTCATCAAGCCTTCTACGCTAGCATCATATGTTAGAGCTGCTAATGCTGAGTTACTTGATACCAAGGGAATGTTTTATAATCCAATAACTCATAATGCATCTCTCAATAATGATCTCGGCGTTAATTATATAATCCATGCAAGAAAACCCTCTTAATAAAACAGAGCTTGTTTTATTCGATCTTGATGGAACGCTAATTGATACTGCGCCTGATTTTTTGATCTCATTAAATAATGTTCTTTTAGATAACAATAAACATTGCCTCGAGCTTGCTGATATCCGTCACCATATCTCAGATGGAAGCGGAAAGCTTATCAAGGTTGGATTTGGTATTAATGAAAGTGATTCTAAGTTTGAGACATTAAGAAGTGATTTGCTCAAAGAATACAAAAAAAATCTTATAAAAAGCTCTTGTTTATTTGACGGTGTAAAAGAAATGCTTAATTCTTTAGCGGATAGCAACATTTCTTTTGGGATAGTTACTAATAAACCATATGAATATGCAAAGCCTTTAATTGATTCGTTTAATGAGTTAAGTAGTTCATTAATTTTAATATGCCCAGATCATTTAAAAAGTGCAAAACCTAGTCCGGAAGGTATTCTGTTAGCGTGCAGTGAGATCGGAATTGATCCTATGAAAACATGCTATGTGGGGGATCACAATGTGGATATTGCAGCTGGTAATGCTGCTGGAATGATGGTGGTGTCATGTGAGTATGGTTATGGAAAGCTTCCCACAAAAATAGGCAAGAAAGAAATTAGAATTGATCATCCAATAGAACTAGCCAAATACATAGGTAAATAATAAAAAGCTATATATGCAAAATAAAAATATTTTAATCACTGGAGCAAACAAGGGAATTGGAAGAGAGCTTTCTTTTGGAATGAGTGCAAAAGGAGCCAACATAATCCTCTTAGGAAGAGATTCCAAGAGCTTAAATGAAACATATGATCATATTAAAAAGAACTACAATACAAAGCCTTTAATTATTGAATGTGATCTTGAAGGTTTAAACCAAAACCAAGCAACTGAAATTAATAATGAAATTATTCGTCATTATGAAAATCTTGATGGGTTGATTAATAACGCATCTATTTTAGGTAAAATGTCGATGCTATCAGAGTATGATCATGAAACATGGAGCAAGGTTATTAATATAAATTTAACTGCTTCATTTTTATTAAGTAAAAGCCTTATCCCAGCTTTATCAGCCTCAGCTTCCCCAAGAATTATATTTACGTCATCAGGAGTTGCTAATAAGGGAAGGGCTTTTTGGGGAGCGTATGCAGTATCAAAAGCTGCAACCAAATCTATGGCAGAAATATTTAAAGATGAGTTAGAGAGCACCTCGAGCCTAAAAATATTTAATTTTGACCCAGGGGCAACTAGAACTTCAATGCGAGCTTTTGCCTATCCAGCCGAAGACCCCTCATTACTAAAAGGCCCACAAGAACTTCAAAAATGTTATGAGTGGTTTTTTTCCAAAGAAAGTGAAATCACAAACGATCATTATTTTACATTTGACTCATTTAAAGAGCTTTGATCCTGCCCACAAATACATGCAAAAATAAGTTTTATATGGGCTATAGAGATTGAATGGGTTCTTATCCTTTTCGATATCAAAAAAGTGCATCAAGCTTTTTTTAATAACTAGATCTTCTGGAAGCCAAATATCTTCATCATTTATATAAAACATTCTAATTACATTTAGCGTCCATGGCCCTATTCCCTTTATATTTAAAAAAATATCTTCAAGCTCTTTCTTTGAGCATTTTTTTAAAAACGACCTGCTAAATTTATTTTTTGAGAAATAGTTATGTGCGCCTTCGACATAGACTTTTTTCATTTTAGACAGGCCTTTATTTTCTAGGTCAGCTAAATTTAGAATATCACCATCTACCACTGGCTTAACTTTGCTCCAAACTGCATCAGCAGCCTTAACAGAAACTTGTTGTCCTATTATAGTTTTTATAATAAATAGTTTTAAAGATAAATCATGATTAGATCTATCGCTTAAATTGATAGGATCCAGCAGGTTGAGTAATTTCAAAAACTCTAGATGATTATTTTTTGAAGCTATATCAATAAATTTTGTATGAACAAGCTTACTTTTTAGCACCATATTGAGATAGCTCCACAATCTCAGGCTGAGATAATAACTTTGACTTTCCTTTTGACAGAGTTGATGGAAGAAATATTGGTCCAAACCTAGTTCTTTTGAGTCTACTAACATCCATATCAAAATGATTAAATATTTTTCTTACCTCTCTATTTTTACCACTTATTAAACATACAGAAAACCATTGATTTGTTCCCTTTTTTTCTCCCTCAACAATATCAGTAAACTTATAGAGACTTCCTTCAATTTCGATTCCCTTTAGCATTTGCGATTTAATGTCTTGATTAAACTCCCCTCTAGCTCTGACTAAGTATTCTTTATCAACTTTATATGAAGGATGCATGCATTTATTAGCAAATCCGCCATCATTAGTAAAAAGCATTAGTCCAGATGTATTGATATCTAGTCTTCCTATAGATATCCAATTTCTTTGATTGCCATCATCCGGCAAATAATCAAAAACGATAGGTAGTTTTTTTTCTCTAGCATTTGATGATAAGACGCCCTCAGGCTTATTTAAAATAACTACCTTAAGCTCTTCATCGGCAGCTTGAATAAGCTCATCTTTATATTCAACCTTATCTTTTGATGAAACAGTGCAGCCAACCTGAGCAATATTGCCATTAACTTTTACCAAGCCTTCTTTGATTAAACTTTCACAATAACGCCTAGAACCAATACCAGATTTAGCTAAAAACTTTTGAAGTCTTTCTGTCACGAGAGTACTAAATTACTTCTGAAAGAAAAGCTTCTGAGTCTTGCTCAACAATATCTGGCAATGAAGGCAGTGCTGAGATATTTTTTATATCAAAGTCGTCTAGAAATTGCTTTGTAGTCACATACAAAGCAGGCCTTCCCGGAACGTCTCTAAAACCTGATACTTTTATCCACTCTCTTTCGAGCAAAGAACGGATGCTTGAGGTGCCTACATGAACGCCTCTAATGTCTTCTATATCACCCCTTGTTACAGGTTGCTTATATGCAATTATTGATATGGTCTCCATTAGTGCCTTTGAAATTCTAGGTGTGCTTTCATTCCACAAATGAGAAAGACAGCCAGAAAAATCTTTTTTAATTTGAAGTCTATAGCCAGATGCCACATCTTTAATTTCGAGTGAAGTACCATCATACCTATCTTCTATTTCATTAATAGATTGTTTGATTGATGCTAGATCTTCGATTATTCCATTATTTTCTAAAAGTGATCTGATCTCTGATAATCTTAAAGGACGCCCTGCTCCAAATAGCAATGCTTCGATTGTATTAGTTGAAACTTTATTGTTCATTTCCTATTCTCCCTTTAGATTTTAAAAAAATTTCATTTGATTCATTTTGAATTAGCTCTAAATGCCCATCTTTTGCTAACTCTAATGATGCAAGGAGTGTGACTACTACACCCTGCCGACCTTCTGATTTTCGAAGAGTTTTTGAAAAACTTATTACATTTCTTTTTGCTAAGATGCTCAAAATAATCTGTATTCTTTCTTGAGTAGAAAGCTCTTCAAAATCTATCTGATGGTTTGATTTAAGATCAGGTCTGCTCAAAACCTCATGGAGAACATCTCTTAAATCTTCGGCTGTAATGCTAATGTCAGGTGTGACTATTTCAAATTTTGGCAGTGCTGTAGAAGCAACAAAAAAATCTCTATCAACCCTTGGAAGGTTTGCAAGATTTTCTGAGGCTGTTTTATATCTTTGATATTCTTGAAGTCTTTTGATTAAAGCAAGCTTTGGATCTTCCTCTTCTTCATCGAACTGCTCTTTGGGCAACATCATTCTAGATTTTATCTCAGCCAAAGTTGCTGCCATGACAAGATATTCTGCCGCCAATTCAAATTTAAGAATATCCATTAATTCAATATATTGAACGTATTGTTGTGTTATTTCTGACACATCAAGCTCTAGTATATTGATATTTTCTTTTTTAATTAGATAAAGCAAAAGATCCATTGGCCCAGAGAAAGATTCCAGACAAAGCTCAAGTGCATTTGGTGGTATGAATAAATCATCAGGGAGGGTCTCATATGGCTGACCCATTACCATCGGAAATTCTAACTGTTTTTGTGTGACATTTATCATAGTAAACACTACATAGTGTAAGGTTTAGACGTATTTAATACAACATATAGTATTTATAAATAAAAGGATTGATTTAGCTTAAATTATGGCAAATATTTATAAATAAAAAATAGTTTATTTTTTACTACTTTTTATATTAATTTATGAACATTGATTTAATATGGTGAATTAAACAATAAATTAATAAGCCATGAATTACCTCACCGACAATACAAGAATAATTGACAGACAAAAGGTTCCTGCGCCTTATGAGTTAGTTAACAAATATCCTCTTAATGATGAAATTTCAAGACTGGTTTATGGAACAAGAAATGAAATTAGCCAAATTCTCCATAATGCAGATGATAGGCTATTAGTTGTGACAGGGCCTTGTTCAATTCATGATACCGATAGTGCCCTAGAGTATGCAAAATGGCTTAAAGAAGAAAGCTTAAAATATAAAGATACTCTTTTGCTGGTTATGAGAGTTTATTTTGAGAAGCCCAGGACAACTGTCGGATGGAAAGGTTTAATCAATGATCCTGATTTAGATGGAAGCTACAAAATTGCAAAGGGCATTGAAAAGGCTAGAAAATTGCTTATTGATATAGCGGAGTTGGATATGCCAGTAGGTACAGAGTTTCTTGATCCTATCTCACCCCAATATGTAACTGACTTGATATCATGGGGCGCCATAGGTGCTCGAACTGCAGAAAGCCAAATTCATAGAGAGCTAGCATCAGGCCTTTCTTGTCCAATTGGTATAAAGAATGGTACTAACGGTAGTTTAAAAGCAGCAATTGATGGAATCCAAGCTGCAAATCACTCTCATGTTTTTCTCGGTGCCACAAAAGAAGCAGAGATAGCCATGTTAAAAACTGCTGGTAATAATGATGCTCACATTATATTAAGAGGTGGGAAAGAGCCTAATTATGATAACCATTCAATCAAAGAGACTCTTACTGCTCTCAAAGAAGCTGAAGTTAATGAATCTATAATGGTGGATGCTAGTCATGGAAACAGCCAAAAAAAGTTTAAGCAACAAATTAATGTAATAGAGGATATAGGCAAGCAAATTATCCTTGGAGACCACAACCTTAAAGGCGTTATGATTGAAAGTCACATACACGAAGGCAATCAGAAAATATCTTCTAATTTAAAATATGGGCAAAGCATTACTGATGCATGCATAAACCTTGAAGATACTTCGGTATGTTTTAATACTCTTGATAAAGCAGTTCAGCAACGAAGAGAATCATAATTAAAATGACAGATGACAAGATTTCATTTTCCAAAGAAGTTGCAGAAACTCTAAATATAGAAAGTGCAATTATTCTCGATAAATGCAATCAGGATATATTTAAAAAAATTAGATCTAAAGATGTTTTAATAGAAAGGCTTTCGAATGAGCTTACCTTTATTAAAAAAGACGATATTGAAAAAAGCCTTGATGAGTTATTAAGGTTCAATCTTATAAAAAAATACCAACAGGAAGACAGCAGATCAAACCTTAGACTTCCTCGAGCTAAACCATTCGAAAAGCAGGATATGGGCAATGGCTGGCTTCCTTCTAGTGAGGCCATGGATGTTCTTGAGATGGGTTCGATAGAAGAAAGCTTTATTTCTAAAAAAATACCAGAGTTTAGAATTTACTGGATGGAAAGAGGTCAGCAAAGAAATAATTGGAATAGTACATTTATTGACTATATAAGACGCGAATGGGCTAAAGAAAATAATTCAAATAAAGGATTGCCCTTTCCTATAAGCAAGACCTGGGTGCCAAGTGATGATGTATATCAAATACTATCATTATCAAATATTACTGAAGAAGATGCGTCACCTTATTTAGCCGAATTTATATTATACTGGACTGACAACGGTAGTGCTTTCAATACTTGGAACTCAAAATTTATTGATCACGTCAAAAGAAGGCATCTTGTAAGTAATAAAAACCAAAATGAAAAAAGTAAAAACCATTCTGAACCTGGAACCTTCAAACAGGGCTTCGACGAAAGAAAAAAAGATAAATCCTGGGCAGAAGAGATCAACTTTGAATAAGAATGAATTTGTTGATGCCATAGACTCCTTATTCTTAAAACTTGAGCTTGCTTACCATTATCAATTCTATAAAGTTTTTGGAACAGACCAAAGGCTGAATGAAGGTAAAAAGCTATGGGCATCTAGCTTAAAAAAATTTGATGCAACTACAATATTAAGTTCAGCAGAAACTGTTGTTGATAACCAGCCATATCTTCCTACATTAACTGATGTCATCAGGGCATGTAATGATATTTTAAGCTTAGATGGGTTTCCATCTGTTGAAGAAGCTTATATAGAAGCAAGAAAGTCATTTTCTCCTAGGGCATCTTATAACTGGTCACATCCGGTGGTTTATTTCTCTGGAAAAAAAGTAGGTTGGAACCTTTTAGACGAAAGGGACTCTAAAGAATTATTTAGTGCGTTTTCAAGGACATATATAAAGATGAAAGATCTTGCTATCAAGGGTGAAAAATTTGTATTGCCGTCTGAAGAATCTAAAGAGTCTGATTTGAAGCCTCTAGATCAAAAATTACTTGAAAAGCTTAGAAAAAAACACAATATATAAAGTATGAATAAAAACATAAGAATATCACTGGCAATTTTTATTATTGCTACGCTTGCTTTGATCTCTGGAAGATTTGAAGAAGTGGTTGAAAAAGAGATTATAAAAAAAGAGCTGTTCACTGTAGCAACAATGAAGAGTGTTGCTATTCCTTATCAACCATTAATTAAACTTAAATCGACTACGATTTCAGAAACAAGAGTTGATGTAAGAGCTAAAACATCTGGAGAGGTTGTAAGCATTGGAGCAAGGCAAGGGAATTTTGTTGAAGGGGATTCTGTTTTATGTAGTCTTGGTATTGTTGAGCTTAACAGAACAGAGGTTAAAGCACCCTTCTCAGGTTATCTTGAGAAGATTGTTAAGCCAGGAAATTTCTTAGAAAGAGGTCAGGTATGTGCAACAATAATTCAGCTTGATCCTATAACATTTGTTGCAGAGGTGCCAGAGTCGGATATCAATAAAGTAAAAGTAGGTCAAACTGTTAATTTAAATTTAATTACAGGTGAAAGAATTGATGGTAGCTTAAGCTTTGTTTCTAAGAGCGCATCAAGTCAGACAAGAACATTTAAAGTTGAAGCTGAAATTAATAATATTAATGGTCAAATACGAGATGGTATTACTTCAGAAATGATAATAAAGACCTCGAAAATAATGGCCCATAGAATCTCCCCATCAATTCTTATGTTGAATGATAAGGGACTTCTTGGTATCAAAGTAATTGAGAATAAAGATATAGTTAAATTTAAAGAAGTTAGAATTCTTGAAGACTCTGAAGAGGGTATTTGGGTAATGGGAATACCAGAAAATGCCGACTTAATTGTTCAAGGCCAAGGGTTTGTGGAAGATGGGCAGCAAGTTTTAGTAAGTAAAATATGACATCAATAGTAGATTTTGCTCTTCAAAAGTCAAAAACCACATTAACAATTGCTTTTTTAATAGTAATTGCTGGCTCCTTTGCAAGGCAGGCTATTCCCATATCCGCATCACCAAATGTTCAATTACCTTTTCTATCTATATCAGTCTATCTAGATGGAGCATCTCCTAATGACACATCAAGATTAATTGCAAAACCTCTTGAGAATAGATTAAGAACTGTTCCGGGGCTTAAAAATGTTTCATCGACAAGCTCTTTGAGCTACTCCAGAATTTTTACAGAATTTGAAGTTGGCTATGATATGGAAAAGGCTCTTGTGGATGTGAAGCAAGCGGTTGAAGAGACTAAGTTTGAATTACCAAGAGAAGCAGAAGATCCAGTTGTTAATGAATATAATGAATCTAGCTTTCCAGTGATGAATATTAGCGTCGTTGGATCAGGCTCAATCCGTCAAAAAGTATTTTATGCCCGCGATTTGAAAGACAGAATAGAGGCATTAGAAGAAATACTCCAAGCAGAAATGGCGGGAGCTCCAGACGAGGTTTTGGAAGGAATTTTCAATAAATCAAAATTAGAGTCATACGGCGTAACTCTTTCTGATATTTATTATTCTGTAGCTAATAATAATTTAATAATTCCTGGAGGCACGCAAGATACCGGAAGAGGTAGTTTTAATATTGAAGTTCCAAGCATTATTGAATCAGCCCAAGATGTATATTCAATACCAATCAAAGTAACCAAAGACGCTATTGTAACCTTAGGGGATGTTGCGGATATAAGGAGAACGTTTAAAGACTTTTCATCTTACGCTAGAGTTAACGGTGAGGATGCCGTCACGCTGGAAATAGTACTGAGAGAAGGCGCTAATGCTATTGATGCTTCTCAAAAAATCAATAATTTACTATCTGATTTTAGAAAGACTCTTCCACCAAACCTTCGCTTGGTAATCACTGATGATGATTCAGTTTATTCAAGAGAAATGGTAAAAGAACTAAACGGCAATATTATTACTGCTGTTGTTTTGATAATGATTCTCATAATTGCAAGTTTAGGGCCAAGAGTGTCGATGTTAGTTGGGCTTTCAATTCCTTTTTGTTTCCTTCTAACATACCTTGCGTTATATGCTGCAGGTGGTGAAGTAAGTTTCCTTGTAATGATGGGTCTACTCCTAGGAATGGGAATGCTTATTGATGGAGCAATTGTAATCACTGAATATGCAGATAAAAAAATATCGGAAGGCATGTCGCGCTTCGAAGGATATAGGTCTGCATCAAAAAGAATGTTTTACCCCATTCTTGCCTCAACAGGAACAACCATGGCAGCATTTATTCCGGTAATGCTATGGCCAGGTTTTACTGGAGAGTTTATGAAGCTTTTACCAATTACAGTATTTTTGGTACTAATCGCATCTCTTTTTTATTCACTAATTGTAATTCCAGTTCTTGGATCTCTATTTGGACAAAAACAATCTGCACTTCATATTTCTAGCCAAAATAACACATCTTTCTTTGCTAATTTAGCTGAAAAATATGGCTACTATGCCTATAAATTCGTAAAAAATCCTATTGAAACAATACTATGGGTTTTTACAGTCCTTGCTGTCATAATTTTTACATATACAAATTTTGGTAAAGGGACTGTTTACTTTGCTATTGTTGACCCTGTTCAGGCAGAGATAACTATCAGAGCAAGAGGTAATTTTTCTGCATTGGAATCAAAAGAAATAATTGAAAGTGTTGAGGAGAGATTTCTAGAGATTGATGAATTAAGCAGTGTATACCTTAGAGCTGGATCTAATTGGTGGGATAGAGGCGCTGACAAAATTGGAAGTGGTTTTATAGAAGTTGCGCCACCCTATGAAAGATCTATCTCTGGACTTGAGGTCATGAAACTGGTTACAAATTCAACAAAAGATATAGCTGGCATAATAGTAGAGGCAGAACCCGTATTGGGTGGGCCGTCTTTTGACTCACCCATTGAGATTGCTGTTTATGCAAAAACTGAGTCGGAAGTTAATAATGCTGCCAATGTTATAGAAAAATATCTTACTGAAAATGTTCCAGGCTTGATCAATATCTCATCATCAAAAGCTTATCCATCTGTTGAGTGGAGTGTTGAAGTTGATAAACAAAAAGCAGCTCAACTTGGTGTAAACATAAGCGATGTTGGTGCCCTAGTGCAAATGCTTACCAATGGCTTTAAAGTTGGTGAATACAGACCTGATGACTCTAAAGATGAAGTTGAGATAAGGGCAAGGTTTCCTGAGGCTGATAGAACTCTAACAGGTATAAAAGATCTAAATGTTACAACTAGGCAGGGCCTGGTACCTGTAAGCTCGTTTATTGCAGTGGTTCCGAAAGAAAATAGGCAAACAGTTAGAAGAAAAAACGGGCGATATCACCATAGAATAAGAGCTGGAACAGAGGATGAGTCTAAAGTAGCGGAAAAGATCATTGAAATACAACAATGGGTTAGCACAAACCCTGTTGATTCCGGTGTTGAAATTGTATTTGAGGGAATGCAGGAGGAAACTGATGAAGTTAATAACTTTATGGCGGGAGCAGGAATAGCTGCTGTATTTATCATGCTAATAATGCTATTGACCCAATTCAATAGCTTTTATCAATCATTGATTATATTGACCTCAGTAACGATATCTATTGTAGGCGTTATGCTTGGCTTATTGATAACAAATAGCCCTTTTAGCACAACTATGACTGGTTTATCTATAGTTACATTAGCGGGTATTGTTGTGAATAATAATATTGTCCTAATTGATACTTTTAATAAAATGAAAGAGGAATCTCCTCATCTCAAAAAATCCAATCTTATTGTTAGCGCATGCAAGCAAAGACTAAGGCCAATTCTCTTAACCTCTTTAACAACAATATTTGGTTTATTGCCTTTGGCTATGGGTGTGAGTGTTGATTTAATAGGAAGAGAAATCTTAATAGGAAGCAGGATAGTTGATTGGTGGTCAAACCTAGCTGTGTCTATTGTTTTTGGATTAGGGTTTAGTACTTTTATAACTTTGATACTTACTCCTGCTGTTCTCGCTCTACCATATGGCATTAGAAATGACCTAAAAAAATATATAAAAGCATCAGATTAATCAATTACAATAAACCATGACCAAAGATAATGAAAACATAAATTTTGAATTAGCCCTTTCTCAACTTGAAAAGATAGTATTAAAGTTAGAGGATGACAGTGTCAATCTAGAAGATTCAGTCAAGTCATTCGAGAAAGGAATAGAGCTTGTAAAAAAGTGCCAAAAACAACTTAAAGACGCCGAGTTAAAGGTAAGCAAACTGCTTGATGATGGAACAGCTGCAGAAGAAATTTAGAAAAACATATGTTGCAAGATTTCCTTTCATCAGTTCAGACTGAAGTTAAATCAAGAATCAAAGATATTATTGGTGAATCTAACCCAATAGAAAAATCTATGACATATACCTCAATGCTTCCAAGTAAAATGGTTAGGGCTGGATTGGTTATAGCATCTGGGGAAGCAAATACTAATATCGATAAATCAAGTCTTATAAATATGGCATGTGCAATTGAGATGATGCATAGCTATTCATTAATACATGATGATCTTCCTTGCATGGATGATGATGATATTAGAAGAAATAGCCCATCCAATCATGTTGTATTTGGTGAGGCTAATGCTGTCTTGGCCGGAGATGCACTTCAAGCCCTTGCCTTTCAGGTCATTGCGGAAGACGAGAAACTAGATGATGGACAAAAAATTAAAGCTATTAAACTACTAAGTAGTGCCTGTGGTAAGAATGGAATGGTTTATGGGCAGCATCTAGATATTGAGAATGAAAATAATGAACATACAACTCAGTTAGATCTGGAACAAATACACCACTTAAAAACCGGTAGACTTATTGAGTGCTCAATCTTAATGGGACAGATTAATTCAAGTATTAATCTTGATGATCAAAAAAAGTTGGAATTATTTAGTCAGAAGATAGGTTTAGCATTTCAGATTAAAGATGATGTGTTGGACATAGTGGGTAACATCGAGAAACTTGGTAAAAATAAACTATCAGATATAAAAAATGATAAATCAACGTATGTAAAAATTGTAGGCTTAGAAAATGCGATTGAAAGATACGAAGCACTTACACAAGATGCTTTGTTTTTGCTGAGAAATGTTTCTTATGACAATAATGAGCAAACTGATAAGCTAGAAAATCTTGCTAAATATATAATTAATAGAGAAAGTTAAAAATGAAGATTTTTAATAAGATACCAAGCGAAAAGCCTAAATCTAAACTTTTATGTAATATTGATTCTCCCAGTGACTTTAGATCATTTTCATCTCAAGAATTAGAGTTATTGGCTGATGAGTTAAGAGAGTACCTTTTATACTCAGTTGGTCAAAGCGGTGGGCATCTTGGGGGTGGGCTTGGTGTTGTAGAGTTAACTGTAGTGCTTCATTATATTTTTAACACTCCATCTGATAATTTAATCTGGGATGTCGGGCACCAAGCCTATCCTCACAAAATATTAACTGGTAGAAAAAATCAAATCCAAACTATTAGACAAAAGGATGGGCTAGCTCCATTTCCTAACATTACTGAAAGTGAATATGACTCTTTCGGCGTAGGGCATTCTAGCACCTCAATTAGTGCTGCTCTTGGCATGGCAATGGCAGCGGAAAATAATGAAAGAACTGTTGCTGTTATTGGCGATGGGGCAATGACAGCTGGAATGGCTTTTGAAGCTCTTAGTCACGCAGGTCACCTTAAACCAAATATGCTAGTGATACTTAATGATAATGATATGTCTATATCTGAAAATATTGGTGGATTGTCTAATTACTTTTCAAGAATATGGGCATCCAAAGTATATAAGGGTATAAAAAAAGGAGGTGCAAGTTTCTTAAAGCCACTTCCGCAAGCCTACCATTTAGCCAGAAAGGTTGAAACACAAATGAAAGCCATGGTTGCTCCAGGTTCAATATTTGAAGAGCTTGGTTTTAATTATATTGGGCCGATTGATGGGCATAACATCAATGAAATGCTAGAAGTAATTGGTAATTTAAAAGATTTTGAAGGCCCACAGTTTTTACACATAATAACAAAAAAAGGTGCGGGCCTTGATGCTGCAGAGGCTGATAGAATTGAGTTTCATGCTATAGGTAAAATTAATAGCATTAAGAGTGGTTCAACTAGCAGCATAAAATATCAAGATGTTTTTGGAGAGTGGATTGTCAATCAGGCTGAGAAGGATGAAAAGCTTCTTGCTATAACTCCGGCAATGAGAGAGGGCTCAGGACTTGTTGAGTTTAGTAAGAAATTTCCTGAAAGATATTTTGATGTTGCTATTGCAGAGCAACACTCTGTAACTTTTGCAGCAGGGCTAGCAAGAAAAAATAAAAAACCAGTAGTAGCAATATATTCAACATTTATACAAAGGGCTTATGATCAGGTCATTCACGATGTAGCAGTTCAAAACCTAGATGTTACTTTTGCATTAGATAGATCTGGTTTAGTTGGTGAAGATGGTCCTACACATTCTGGAAATTTTGATATAGCATTTTTAAGATGCATTCCTAATATTATTATAATGGCTCCATCTGATGAGGCTGAAACACAAAAGATGCTTTCTACAGGCTATAAATTTAATGGGCCTGCGGTTGTAAGATACCCTAGAGGGTCAGGGCCAAATGTAAAAAGAGATGACTTGCTAACAACGATAGAGATTGGAAAGGCAAGGCTAATCAAAGAGGGAAGGAGTGATATTGTTTTTCTTAATTTTGGAGCCCTGTTGTCTGAAGCAAAAATAGTTGCTGAAAAATTAGACCTTACTTTAATAGATATGAGATTTGTTAAACCCCTTGATGAAGAAATCCTTTTAAAATACTTAGAGAATGCTGATATGTTTATTTCTTTGGAAGACGGGTCAGTTATGGGCGGAGCAGGAAGTGCAGTTCAGGAATTTTGTTCTCATAAAAATATAGAAATAAAATCAAAATTATTTGGAATACCAGATACTTTTATAGAACATGCTTCAAGAGAGGAGATGATTGAAGATGCTGGAATTAATGCTAGCCAAATATTAGATTCATTAAACCTATAGTCATAGCAGCAGCTATAAACCCAGCAACAACATCATCAAGCACAATACCAAGTCCGCCTTTAATATTCTTATCAATATATGAAATTGGATATGGTTTAGTAATATCAAATATTCTGAATAAAATAAAAGCTAGAACAACAAATGTAATCCTTTCATTTTGAGAGCTATAGTAGATTGCTGGGTATGCTGCGATCCACATGCCTGCAAGCTCATCAATAACAATAGCTTTATGATCTTTTTCAATAAGATTCTCTGAAACTATTCCAGAGATATAAATTGCATAAAATGTAATGCCTATAATTAATATTTCAATATTGATGCTTTGATGAGAAATGAAGATAAACAATAATAAAGCAGCCAAAGAACCCCATGTTCCTGGTGCATATTTAGCATTACCAATTCCGCCTAGTGTTGCAATAATATGTGTTGGTTTTTTAAGGTTTGGAAAGTTGCTCATTAGAAATGCTTATATCCATTAATTTCAACATCATAACCTTTTTCAGAAATAAGTTTTATAGATTTATTTTTTGTAACCTTGCCAATTATGTAAAAACTATCTTTTAAGTATTTTTCTGGAATGGTAAAACAAAGATCATAATCATCGCCAGCATTTATATCATCAATGTTCTGTGTAAATGGTACTTCATCTAAATATATCTCAGCTCCAACATTAGAGCTATTTAGTATATGTTTTAAATCTGCAAGCAAGCCATCTGAAGTATCAATGCAGGATGTAGCTATTTCAGAAATTTCTTTTCCGAGATCTATCTTAGGTTCTGGTCTTAAGTAATCATCTATAAAACTTGAATTTGTTTTACCCAATTGAAGATCTTTCAAACCTTTTTTTGCCCTTCCAACCTGTTTTGAAATACAAATAAAGTCTCCATCATTCGCACCACTTCTTTTCAAAATTTTATCTAAAAAAGGTTCTCCATATACAATTATATTTATATTTAGCTGCCCTTTTGTGAAATCACCTCCAATAAGAGGTACTTCATATATTTTTGAAATTTCTTTAACCCCATTAGAAAAATTTCTATACCAGTCAATATCATTTATTAGACTTGAAATGGATATGCTAAAAGCAATTGGTCGACACCCCATTGCAGCAATGTCACTCAAGGCAACTGCAATAGACCTATAAGCTATTTGTGACGGTTCTATATCTTCAGGAAAATGTATTCCTTCAACAGAAGAATCTACAGAAGTTATGATAGGTTTGTTTGATTGGAAAACAGCACAATCATCCCCTGGGGGAATAATTATGCCATTTTGAGAATAAAACTCAGAGCCGATATCTTGGAATAGATCTATCAGCTCAAATTCAGATGCCAATGATCAGCTAGGATATCTTTCGAATAATCCTGAAGCTCCCATTCCTCCACCAACACACATTGTGACTACTCCAAATTGTGCGTCTCTTCTTACAAGTTCTCTTGTAAGGTGACCTACACATCTTGATCCAGTCATTCCAAATGGATGGCCTATTGAGATTGATCCACCATTAACGTTAAGCTTATCCATTGGTATTCCTAGTTTATCTCTACAGTATGCTACTTGAACAGCAAATGCTTCGTTGAGCTCCCATAAATCAATATCCCCCATGGACATTCCATAATTTTTAAGTAACTTAGGTACTGAATAAACTGGCCCAATACCCATTTCATCAGGTTCACAACCCATGGTTGTAAAACCTCTAAAATAAGCAATTGGCTTAAGGCCAAGTTCAAGAGCTTTATCTTCTGACATTATTAAATTTACAGATGCTCCATCAGATAGCTGAGATGAATTTCCAGCTGTAACGCTTCCATTTTCAGGGTCAAAAACAGGTTTTAGACCCGCTAAACCTTCTAGTGTAGTAGTTGGTCTATTACATTCATCTTTATCAACTGTTACATCAACCTCTTTAGATTCTCCAGTTTCCTTATTCATAAGCAACATCTTGGTGTCCATAGGTATAATCTCATCATCATATATACCTGCTTCTTGAGCAGCTGCAGTTCTCATTTGACTTTGAAAGGCTAATTCGTCCTGTGCTTCTCTGGAGATTCCATATCTTTTTGCAACAACCTCTGCTGTCATCCCCATTGGGTAATATATCCCAGGAGATTGCTCAGCAAGTTTCTCATTAACAAAATTATCAGTATTCATTTTCATCATTGAGATAGTTTCTGCACCACCAGCTATTACAGTGTCATAACACCCAGCCATGATTTGACCAGCAGCCATGGAAATTGACTGCATTCCAGATGAGCAATATCTATTAATTGTAGTTCCACCGGTAGACATTGGAAGATTTGAAAGAACCGCTGCGTTTCTACCAATGTTATGACCTTGGGCACCCTCTGGATTTCCACAGCCCATAATGATGTCCTCTACCGCCTCAGGTGGCAAATTAGGATTTCTTTCAAGCAAAGCATTTATGATATGAGCCAACATGTCATCTGGTCGCGTCATATTAAATCCGCCACGATGAGATTTCGCTAAACCAGTTCTAACACTATCTACAATAACAACATTTTTCATCTTTTCTCCATTAGTAAAAAATTTACAAGATTATTCTAATCGATCCTCTTCACTTCTTAAAGCCTTATACCACTTTGGTATTAAATCAATTTCATATTCATCAGCTTTCTTCAATATATAAGGAATAGTAACTGGGCTAAAAGGAAGAATAACCAATACTCCCAAGCCTATGCTTTTTAGTACTTGGGTGAGTTGTTCATTTGCAAAGTCTAATTCATCGTCAGTTACAGACCCTTCAATATATTTGACATAAATATCTAACATTTTTTTATTTTCATCAGACTCTTCTAAAAAGCTTTCCTTAATCTTAAGAAGGTATTTTTGTATTTTTTTTGTATTCATATTTAACTTATTATTATGCTACATTTCTTAATATGAAAAAATCTGAAAGAGCTATATTTATATTAAAAATTCTCGAAGGTCATTATCCGGAGACACCTGTTCCATTGGAGCACTGCGACCATTTCACACTCCTTGTAGCAGTTTTGCTCTCAGCGCAGTGCACAGATGAAAGAGTAAACAAAATAACTCCTATTCTCTTTGCGAAAGCTAAAAATGCTAAAGAAATGTCTGTTTTGTCTGAAATCGAAATTTATAACATAATTAAACCATGTGGGTTGGGTCCTAAAAAATCAAAAGCGATAAAAAAACTTTCAGAGATTCTCGTCGAAAAATATGATTCTATAGTTCCTTCTGAAATTGAAAAGTTGGAACAACTTCCGGGCGTTGGTCACAAAACAGCCTCAGTTGTAATCAGTCAAGGCTTTGGTGTTCCTGCCTTTCCTGTTGATACCCATATTCATAGGCTAGCTCAAAGATGGGGCCTAACTAAAGGAAAAAATGTTGTTCAGACAGAAAAAGATCTGAAAAAAGTTTTTCCAAAAAATAAATGGAATAAGTTACATTTACAGATAATTTTTTGGGGAAGAGAGTTTTGCTCTGCCAGAGGATGTTTTGGTCTTGATTGTGAAATATGCAAAGGCTGTTATCCAAAAAGAGTTAGGCGTTTTGTCCACAACCAGCCTTAGATGATTTAAAATAAGTTTTTAAATAAAATTTCTGGAGAAAAAGTTGTTTAATAAGATTAAAAATGGTTTGTTTAACTCTTTGAAAAAATCTTCAAGAGCAGACTCAATTTTCTCAAATACTGAAAATATTGAGAGTTATGATGATGAATTATGGAGCTCTTTCAAAAATGAATCTCAAAGACAGGAGGATCATGTTGAGCTAATAGCATCAGAAAATTATGCTAGCAGTAGAATTCTTGAAGCTCAAGGCTCAGTCCTGACTAATAAATACGCTGAAGGCTATCCATCAAAAAGATATTATGGAGGATGTGAATACGTTGATGTTGCAGAAGAACTTGCGATTGAAAGAGCTAAAAAGTTATTTGGTGCAGCATATGCAAATGTTCAGCCACACTCAGGCTCTTCAGCAAATGCTGCAGCATTTTTAGCCCTTCTAAAACCAAATGATATTATTTTAGGAATGAGCTTAGATCATGGCGGTCACTTAACTCATGGCGCAAAAGTTAATTTTTCAGGAAGGAATTATATAAGCTATCAGTATGGCCTTCATCCAGAAACTCATGACATAGACTATGATCAAGTTCGTGAAATGGCAATTGAGCATAAACCTAAATTGATCATTGCAGGGTTTTCTGCTTTTTCAGGAATAGTAGACTGGAAAAAATTTAGAGAAATTGCAGATGAGGTGGGAGCATATTTTCTTGTTGATATGGCGCATGTCTCTGGCTTGGTTGCAGCAGGACTGTACCCTTCTCCAATCCCATATGCCGATGTTGTAACTTCAACAACTCATAAGACCTTAAGGGGGCCAAGATCTGGAATAATTCTAGCTAAAGAAAACCCGGAACTTCATAAAAAACTTAACTCTGCTGTTTTTCCTGGATCTCAGGGAGGGCCTCTAATGCATGTTGTTGCGGCTAAAGCCATCTGTTTTAAAGAGGCTTTAGACCCTGAGTTTAAAAGATATATCCAACAAGTAATAAATAATGCAAAAGTAATGAGCAAAACAATAATGTCTCGTGGCATAGATGTTGTTACGGGTGGGACTGAAAATCATATAGTGCTAGTTGATCTTAGAAGTAAGAATATTACAGGTAAGGACTTAGAAAGAGTTTTGGGCGAAGTGAATATTACAGTCAATAAGAACTCTGTGCCAAATGACCCTAAGTCTCCTTTTGTTACATCTGGGGTGAGGCTTGGAACACCTGCAATCACAACTCGAGGGTTTAAAGAAAAGGAAGTGAAGTTAATAAGCAATTGGATATGCGATATTATCTTGAATATGGATGACAATAAAAAACATGAAGAAATTAAAAGAAAGATAGGCGATCTTTGCAGTAAATATCCCGTGTACAGGCTATAGATGCATTGTCCATACTGCCAAGCTGAAGATACTAAAGTAATAGACTCTCGTCTTGTTGCAGATGGCTCACAGACAAGAAGAAGGCGTTCATGTGAAGTTTGTCAGTCAAGATTTACCACCTTTGAAACTGCTGATCTGGCCTTACCTAAGGTAATAAAAAGTGATGGTGAAAGGCAGCCGTTTGATGGATCAAAACTTAAAAAAGGAATGTTGAGGGCTCTAGAAAAAAGACCGCTTTCCACTGAAGAAATTGATGCATGTTTTAGCAAAATACTTTATAAAATTAGAACGTGTGGAGAACGAGAAATTAAATCTCTACGCATAGGTGAGTTTATGATGGACTCTCTAAAAGAGGTTGATAAAGTTGCTTATGTAAGGTTTGCTTCAGTTTATAGAGACTTTCAAGATATTAAAGATTTTTCTGCGGAAATACACTCCCTCAACAAAGAAAACCCTAAAAAAAAATAAGTGATGACTCGAGAAGGTTATATGCAGGAAGCTATAAGTCTAGCGCTCAAAGGTTCATTCAACGTGCACCCAAACCCAAAAGTCGGATGCATCCTAGTTAAAAATAATGAAATTATTGGAAAGGGATACCATAAAGAATATGGTGGTCATCATGCAGAAGTAAATGCTTTTAAATACTGTATAAAAAAATATGGTAAGGCTAAGGCAACTCAGCTTCTCTTTGGATCCACTGCATATGTCACTCTTGAGCCCTGCTCTATATTTTCAAAAACTCCGCCGTGTACATCCTCCCTTATTAAATATGGTATTAAGAATGTATTTTGTGCAAGCCTTGATCCAAATAAAAAAATAAATGGAAATGGAGTAAAAATACTAAAAGAAAACGGCATCAATGTTGAGGTGGGGTTGCTTGAGAAGCAAGCGATCAGCATAAATCATGACTTCTTTTTTAGGCATAGAGAAGGAAGGCCATTTATAAGAATGAAAATAGCTCAATCTCTAGATGCAAAAATTGCATTATCCAACGGAGAGAGTAAATGGATAACTTCAAAGAAATCTAGAGATGATGTTCAACAAATAAGGTTAGCCTGTGATGCTATTTTAGTAGGCTCAGGTACTATTTTAAAAGATAATCCTAGGCTTGATGTAAGAAAAAATATTAGAAACTTAAATGAAAGGCAGCCTAAGAAAATTGTTTTGGGTTCAAGTTTTTTAAAAAGACAAAATGATATTAAAATTCTTAAAGGAACTGCGGAAGTTATTGTATTTTCGAAGGAATTTTCGTCGTATGCAAAAGAGGGAAATCTTATACAAATTCCAATTAAGAAAAGCACTGCATTGCAAGATACTCTTAAAGAACTAGGTAAGCATGAATTAAATTCTATATTAGTTGAAGGAGGTTCAAAAATATTTACTTCTTTTATCCAAGAGGATCTTGTGGATGAGTTAATACTCTATATATCTCCAAAAATTTTAGGTAAAGAATCTATAGACAGCATTTCTATAGAGCCTCCAATTATTTTAAGTGGTGCAAAGAAATTTAAAATATATGATTCAATGCTCGTTGGTGATGATATTAAGATTATAATGCGTAAAAAAAATAAATATAAATGAATTTTAATAGAGTCGAAGAGCTAATTTCTGATATCCAAAATGGCAAAATGGTCATACTGCTTGATGATGAAGATAGAGAAAATGAGGGAGACCTTGTATGTGCATCTCAGCTTGTAACACCTGAAATTATAAATTTTATGGTTTCTAAGGCTAAAGGCTTGGTGTGCCTAACGCTAAGTTCAAAAAAATGTGATGAATTAAATCTTTCCATGATGACAGAAAGTAATAAAGCAAATCATGGAACAGCCTTTACCGTCTCTATTGAAGCTGCATCTGGCATAACTACAGGAATTTCAGCAGCTGATAGATCTCATACAATCAGGACAGCAGTTGCAAAAGAGTCTAAACCAAATGATATCGTCCAACCTGGTCATATTTTTCCATTAAAAGCTATGGATGGGGGGGTTCTTAATAGAGCTGGTCACACAGAAGCGGCATGCGATTTATCTAGGCTAGCTGGATTCGAAGCTTCGGGAGTGATTTGTGAGATCATGAATGATGATGGAACAATGGCAAGAAGAGATGACCTGATGCTATTTGCTAAAAAGCATGATTTAAAAATTGGAACTATTGCTGATCTTATTCAGTATAGAGCTGTTAAAGAAAAATCAATTACTAAAGAATATGAAAGAGAAGTACATGTAAGAGGCAATAAATTAACTCTTACTGCATGGAAAGATAGTATCTTTGGTAAGTTACATCTTTCATTTACAAAAGGTAATTTGAGCGAAGAAGAAGCCCCTATTGTCCGCGTTCATGCACCAAATTTAATTCATGATTTGGTTGGCATAGACGAATTTGGTTCCAGGCTATCTTTTCAAGATGCAATTGATAGAGTTTGTAAAGAAGAAGTAGGAGTTTTGTTGTTAATTGGCAATCAAGAAACTCCCGACGAACTGATTGGACATTTGCAAGGTTCTGAAAAAAAATGGGTTCCGGACACACGTGTTTCAGGAGTTGGGTCGCAGATTCTAAGAGAGCTGGGATTAAAGAAAATTAGGCTTCTTGCTGCGCCTCTAAAATATCCCTCTTTATCTGGTTTTGATTTGGAGGTTGTGGGGTTTGTAAAATGAAAATGCAGGATGGGTTTCAATATAACGATTTAACAAATTCTTTAATTACTAACAAAAATATTACAATCGTTGCCAGTAAATGGAATGACGAAATTGTTTCAAAAATGATTAATGAATCTTTGAAGCACTTAGATGGTTTGAATGTTAGTAATGTTGAAGTATTAAGAGTTCCTGGTGCATGGGAAATACCATTTGGATGTCTAAAAGCTATAGAAAGAGGCGCTGACGGAATTATAGCCTTTGGAGCAATAATAAAAGGTGAAACACCTCATTTTGATATTATTTCTAATACATCATCTCAGGCCTTAATGGATATAACATTAAAAAATATGGTTCCAATAGCTAATGGTATTTTAGCTACAAATAACCTTGAACAAGCCGAAGAAAGAGCCTCGCCTTCTTGTTTGAATAAAGGCAAAGAAATTACTCAGTCTCTATTAGAGATGATGGAGATATAATTGAAAAATTTAGCAAAATATAAAAATATTATCCGTACAAGGGAATATTTAGTTCAAGCAATCTTTCAACTTCTTTTTAATGATCAAGATGCGGATAGTATTTTAAAACAGTTTAAAAAAGAACATTCAAAGAAAAAAAATGTTGATTTTGCATATTTTAATAGATCATTGACATCAATCAGCGAGCACCAAGATGTTATTCAAAAGACTCTAGAGGATTTAAATATAAAAAATTCTGACATGGAGTTAATCGATAAATCTATTCTTTACTTTGCAATAAATGAATTCAAGACAATGGATCTAGACGGGCCACTAATAATTGATGAATCATTGAGGCTATCAAAGAAATTTTCAAACCCTGAGTCCTACAAATTTATAAATACTTATCTTGATAAATATTTAAAATTACAAAATTAAAACCTTATCTGGTTATTGTTTGATCTCTTGAGGGACCGGTTGAAACAATTGATATATTACAACCAACATAATTTTCAATAAATTTAATATAAATTTTTGCTTTTTCTGGAAGTTCATCAAATGAAGTGATTCCTTCAGTTTTTGACACCCAACCTTTAAACACTTCATAAACAGGCACACCTTTATCATAAGCTGTGCATATGGATATATTTTGAAAGGTATCTAGAACATCTAATTTTGTTAAGCATATATCTGTAACAGAGTTTGTAAAAACAGCCTTTCGTAATGCAACTAAGTCTAACCAGCCACACCTTCTTGGCCTACCAGTTGTTGCACCAAATTCATTGCCTTTTTTTGCTAAGTTTTTACCATTGTCATCGAATAATTCTGTGATAAACGGGCCTTCTCCGACTCTTGTTGTATAGGCTTTAGTTATACCAATAACTTTATCAATATATTTAGGGCCAATGCCAAGACCAGTTGATACTCCCCCAGCTGTAGTGCTTGAAGATGTAACATACGGATATGTACCTTGATCTATGTCTAGCAATGTTCCTTGGGCTCCCTCAAATAACAAGGACTTATTATCTTGAACCCATTGAAGCAAAAGATCTTGTGTGTCATTAGAAAAATTGTCATATAAATATTTGAATGAAAGAATTTCATCAAGAACTTCCTGGACTGGAACTGGTTCTTCATCATACATTCTAGAAAGTACTTTGTTATGATAGTTTACTAGCTTAGTAATTTTTTCTTCTAAGACATCTAAGTCTGCAAAGTCACCAAAGCGAATAGCTCTTCTGGCTACCTTATCTTCATAAGCCGGCCCAATACCTCTGCCAGTAGTTCCTATTGACTCTCCTTTATCTCTAACTTGATCAATTTTTATATGTGTAGGGAGGATAAGACAAGATGATGAGCTAATAAAAAACCTACCATCAAATGAAATACCTGCATCTATCAGCTCGTTAATCTCTTTATCAAGCGCTCTTAATGAGAGCACAACTCCATTACCAATAACGCAATTAGTACCTGGATGGAGAATACCAGAGGGTGTTAAATGGAGAACTGTTTGTTCGCCGTTGACCTTTATAGTGTGGCCAGCATTATGACCGCCTTGAAATCTGCAAACGGCATGAACATCCTGGCTAAGCACATCAACTATTTTGCCTTTACCCTCATCGCCCCATTGAAGCCCAAGGATCAGAGTGTTTTCTGCCATAGAAAACCTATTTAGGCTGAGTTTGTTTATTCAGATATTTAAAAAACTCTGACTCTGAGTCAATAAGCATTACGTCAGATTTGCTTTTAAATGTTTCTGTGTAGGCCTTTAAGCTTCTTGTAAATTCATAGAATTCTGGATCTACAGAGTAGGCATTTGCATATATGGCTGTTGCCTCAGCATCGCCCTCACCTCTAAGAAGCTCAGATTTTTTATATGCTTCTGCTAGTATTACAACTTTATCTTTATCTGCTATGGCTCTAATCTCTCTTGCAATCTCTTTACCTTCAGACCTAAGCTCTTCTGCCAGTCTATTTCTTTCGGTTCTCATTCTTTCATAAACTGAATTACTTAAATTTGAAGGAAGATCTATCCTTTTAACTCTAAAATCAATAATTTCCACACCAAGATCTACTACTGAATCATTTAATTGATTAAGCATAGTATTCATTAGCTCATCTCTTTCACCTGAAACAACCTCTTTGACAGTTCTTTTTCCGAATTGATTTTTTAGAACAAATTCAGATCTTTGACCTAGTAGACTATTTAAACTATTAAAGCTTCCATTATTAGCTTTATAGAATGTTAATACATCAGATACTTTGTATTTAATGAATGAATCAACCAAGAGATATTTACTTTCAACTGTTAAGATTCTGTCAGGAGCTTCATCAAGTGTTTGTATTCTTGCATCATACTTTTTTACTTCCTGGATAATTGGTAGTTTGAAAGAGAAACCAACATCAATATCTGTTCTAACCGCCTCACCAAACTGAAATACAATTGCTTTTTCTTTCTCATCAACAATGAAAAAGCTATTAAATGCTATACCAACAATTAGTGCAGCAAATACTAATAAATATGAACTCTTATTCATCGTCAGCTCTCCTTAAGTTATTTCTATCTTGCTTTTTATTTTCTTCCATGATTTTATCCAGCGGCAGGTATAACAAGTTGTTACCGCCTTCAACATCAACCATTATTTTTGTTGAATTAGTTAAAACAGACTGTAATGCATCTAAATAAAGCCTGTCTCTTGTTACCTCAGGAGCCTTACTATATTCCTCTAGTAGTTGGCTAAATCTTTCTGTTTCGCCTTCTGCATTAGCTACAACTTCTAATTTATAACCTTCAGCATTTCTTATCCTTGCCTGTGCTTGACCTCTTGCTTCTGGAACAATAGTTAATGCATATCTTTCTGCTTCATTTTGAAGTCTTTCTTTATCTTCTCTAGCTGCTACCACATCATCAAATGCATCTTTTACTGCAACTGGTGGATCTGTTTTTTCAATATTAACCTGTTGAACAAGTAGACCTGTTTCGTATAGGTCCAAATAAGCTTGCAATCTATTTTGAACGTCAAATGCAATATTCTCTCTTCCTACAGTCAAAGTTTGATCAAGCGTATTATCTCCTACAACATGGCGCAAAGCGCTTTCAATAGCATTTCTTAAGCTCCCTTCAGGATCCTTCACATTTAATACAAAGTCTTTTAAGTTAGCAATCCTGTATTGAGCTGAAACAGTAACATCAACTATATTTTCATCTTTTGTTAGCATGCTGTTTGTTTGTGTGTATCTTCTAGTGAGCGATACATTTTCTATATACCTATCATCTATGCCTGCTAGTCTAAAATTTAACCCTTCGGTTTGCTCTTCATGAAACTTTCCAAGCCTTAAGATCACTGCTCTTTCAGATGCGTCTAATTGGTAAATGCACTGTGATGCATAAACAATAGTAAATGCAAAAAAAGCATACAAAAACATTCTTCCAGAAGACATATTGAAGCCACCACCAGATGAATTAGAGCCGTTAGAGGAACCTTCTTTTTTTGCCCCCATAACTGAAGCGAATTTTTTCAGAAGATCATCAAAATCGCCTGTATTATTTTTACCGCCCCAAGGGTCTTTGTCTTTGTTTTCCCAGTTCATATGAGATACCTCGTTAAATAGTATTTGTTTATTATATCCTTTATCTATGGTCTTAAAAAAATATTTAAAGCTATCTAGATAAAGTTTTTAATACTTTTTTCTATTTCTTGTTGGGAATTGATATTAAATATATTTAAATCATCCCATGACCTAATCCACGTTATCTGTCTCTTTGCTAATTGCCTTGAGGCATATAGTGCCTTGTAAAATAATTCTTCTTTATCAAACAAGCCCTCAAGATAGTCTATGGTTTGTTTATAATTTACAGCGCTTAAAATTGGATGTTGATCCTTAAGGGTGTATCGATCAACAAGCCCTCTCACTTCTTCAATTAGACCATCATTGAGCATAATTGAAAGCCTATTTTCTATCCTTTTATGAAGCATTTCTCTATCTTGATCATAAATTGCTATTTGATGGATATTATATGTATTTAGGAGAGATGAGTTAGAGCCAGTATTGATTTGATCTGACATTTTTTTTCCTGTTGCATTTATAACCTCTAGCGCTCTAATTATTCTTTTTTCATCATTTGGTTTAATCGCTTTTGCATAATCTGGATCCTTTGATAAAAGCATATTGAAGAGAAAGTGACTATCCTCTGAAGCTTTTAACTCAATAAGTGCCTCCCTGTAACCATCATCTCTTTGAGGCAACTTATCAATTCCCCTTATGAGAGATTTGAAATACATCATTGAACCACCAACAAATAAAGGTACTTTATTTCTTGAGTGCGCTTCTTCAATTAGTTTCAATGAGTCACTGTAAAACTCTGCAACAGAATATATTTCATTTAACGATTTATTATTTACAAGATGATGGGGGTAATTAGATAGCACATCATCAGTTGGTTTTGCAGAACCAATGTTAGCACCCCTGTAAACCATTACAGAGTCAACGCTTATTAATTCTATATTAAATCTTTCAAATAGATTTATGGCCAGCTCGGTTTTCCCTGAGGCAGTTGGGCCTAATAGGAATATAATTTTATTTTTTGGTATTTTGTTAATGGTATTTAGAGAGCTTCTTCGTCTGTTTCACCTGTTCTAATCCTAACAACCTCTTCAATTGGAGAAATGAATATTTTTCCATCACCAATTTTACCAGATGCTGCGGCTTCGATAATTGACTCCTTTACAGATTCAACCATATCATCAGAAATCGCTATTTCTAACTTAATTTTAGGAAGGAAATCTATTGTGTATTCAGCTCCTCTATATAACTCTGTGTGCCCTTTTTGTCTTCCAAATCCCTTGACTTCCGTCATTGTCATCCCTGAAACCCCAATTTTTTCTAATGAAGCCCTGACTTCCTCAACCTTGAATGGTTTGATAATTGCTGTAACTAATTTCAAGATATGCTCCTAATTTTTTAATAATTGTAATATTTTATTTGCCTGTAGCTCTGAGGAACCTTTGTTTTGCCTAACTAGAGCTAATGCATTTATTTTTTCATGCTGATCTTTATCAGTCAATATTGATTTCAATGATTGTTCTATTTCTTTGTATTCATTTATCTGTATACAAGCATCTGCATCTAAAAATTCCTCTAAAATATCCTGGAAGTTATACATATATGGACCTACAACAAAAGGACATCCAGCTGCAGCTGGCTCTATAATGTTGTGCCCCCCTGAGCTTCCAATCAAGCTTCCCCCAACAAAAGCCACGCTAGCTTGAGAATATAGAGAACTTAGAAGTCCAATTGATGCAATTACAATTGCTGATTCTGAATTGAAATTGAGTGAGCTGTTATAGCTCAAGTAATTAGAAATATTTTTTTTGTTTAGCATCGAAGATATGGAATTTGCTCTTTCTGGATGCCTTGGAACGATTACCAGTTTTGTGCTTGGTATCTCCTGGTTTAAATTAATAAATGCATCTATAAGGATTTCGTCCTCTCCAGGGTGAGTGCTTGCAAATAGAACAATTTTTTCGTTATTAGCATTATTATTAGAATTAAGAACATTATCTTGAAAATCAAATTTAACAGATCCTACAACTTCAGTTTTACTAACATCGGCACCCAAGTTAATGAAGCGAGTGGCTTGTACTTTGCTTTGAACAAATATTCTATTTATTTTCTTAAGCGTATCTGAAGTAATGTTTTTGAAACGAGCGTATCTCTTGAAAGAATTATTAGACATTCTTCCATTGCAGAGAAAAACAGGAATATTATTTTGGTAAGCAGTATTTATCATTGATGGCCAAATTTCTGTTTCAAAAATAACAAATGCTGACGGTTTTATTTTATTAAAATAGTTTTTGGTGAATAAGTTAAAATCCCATGGAGCGTATGCTATTTCAACACTTGTGCCATAGATTTTTTTAGCCTGCCTGAGCCCTGTTGGAGTTGAAACAGTTAAGAGAATTTTTGAATGCTCTAGGAGTTCACGCACAAGTTTTTCAGAAGAAATAACCTCACCAAGACTCACCGCATGAAACCAAACAAGGCCTTCTGGACCATCATAGGACAAGCAGCCCAGTCTTTGAGTTAAATTTAGCCTATAGTCACTATCATGTGTACTTTTAATTAATATTCGAGCAAGCATAAAAGGCAAGAAAATAAGAATTAATAGGTTATAAAAAAGTAGTCTCATATAATCAACCATTGCATACATTAATGTAATAATACATTCTAAATCTATATGAAAAATAATTTTTTATCACTTCTAATAATTTTTTGGAAACTGTCTATTTCTATTCCAAGAAAATACCAAAATATGCTTAGTTATCCTATTAGCCTAATGCTTGGTATATTTTTGAAAAAAAGAAGTGTTATTAGTAAGAGAAATATAGAGCTATGCTTCAAAGATTTAGAAGTACATAAAAAACAGCAATTAATAAAAAAGAATATTGCTCAATCCGGTTCAGTTATGTTTGATACAGGGGTGGCTTGGTTTTGGAGTAATGCTCGAATTAATAAAGAGATTGATTATTGTATTAATGGATTGGCTGACTTAAAAAAACATCAGCAAGATGGCCGAGGTGTTCTGCTTTTCTTTAAGCATTCTCTTCATTTAGAGCTTGATGCAAGGCTTCTAGGTATGTGTATTGATATTTACGGAGTTGAAAGAAATCATAACTCTGACTTTTTTGATAAAGTTCAAAAAGATGGAAGATTGAAAGGAGTTAAAGATCTATGTGATAAAAATAACCCTTTTAAATTTATAAAATGGCTCAAATCTGGAAAAACTGTTTTATACGCGACTGATCAAGATTATGGTTTGCAGGGTGCAGAAATTATTGAGTTCTTCGGTCAGCCAGCCGCAACATTGAGTGCTCCTTACAAGATAATAAAAAAGACTGACTGTAAAACATATTATTTAGATAGCTACATAAAAAATGGTCAGTATATAATTGATCTTAAAAAGCTAGATCTTAGTATGAGCTCTTCATTTAATATGTCTTCTGATTTGAATAGAGTTATTGAACAATCAATTAGGGAATACCCTTCAGAGTATTTATGGCAGCATAGAAGATTTAAATCAACGCTTGGCAAGGAAAATTTTTATAAATGATTATTGAAAACATTGAAAACATAAAAGGTTTTATGCCAAGCCATGAGGGAGAAGCTTTATACAAATGGGCTAATAAGTTCTGCCATATGGGCCCAGTTATTGAAATAGGAACATACTGTGGTAAATCAACTATCTATCTTGCTCATGGTGCTATTGAGGCTGATGAAGTGGTTTATACAATTGATCACCACGGCGGCTCGGAAGAGCATCAACTGAAAGAGGAATATTTTGATAATGAGGTATATGATCAAACAAACAGTATAGTTAATACATTCCCTTTATTTCTAAAAAATATCAAACGTTATAATTTAGAAAATATAGTGCCTATTGTTGCCCCATCTTTGATAGCTTCAAAGTCATGGAATACATCTGCTGGGCTTGTTTTTATTGATGGAGGGCACTCAATGGAATCTGCTTTAAGTGACTATAATTCATGGGCGAAACATGTCATAAAAGGAGGAGCTTTGGTTATTCATGATATCTATGAAGATCCCGAAAAAGGTGGGCAGGCGCCATATGAAATATATAAAAAAGCTTTGCAAAATGGTTTCAATGAACATGAAAGAGTAGACACAATAGTATGTTTAATAAAGGTCTAGTTGATTTTTTAAAAAGAGATCAGATCCTTTAGTGAACTCGAATATGGCATCTGCTGCAAGCAGAACTGCAGCCGACGTCCATGTAGGTTTCTCATCTGGCCA
>Ga0208948_1000147_pt1 | contig 34069 bp, 26 predicted proteins | sample AOAMet11_17_M020_2_FD_188228 | JGI IMG/M metagenome (GOLD analysis project Ga0208948, IMG submission 188228) | Ammonia-oxidizing marine microbial communities from Monterey Bay, California, USA - CAN11_17_M020 (SPAdes) | ecosystem: Environmental > Aquatic > Marine > Intertidal zone | place...
AGCATGGCTTCGAAGATAGCATCACGGGTGTTTTCCATGGCCCACACCCCGGCTAATCCGCCAGGGTTGCCATCAATACCGCTGGTCAACAGTCCTGGTTCAAGGCGTTTGGCTGGCGAACTTTCGCCGCTCACCGCACCCTGCCAGTTCGACTCCAGCACACCACCCGGATTGGCTGAGTGTGTGTCGGTAGCGGCAATGATGCCCAGTTTGATGGGGTTCAGGCCAATCTGCCGCGTCTCTTTCAAGCCAACGAGTAAAGCGGAGCGTTGAAAGTCAGTGGCGTCGACACAGCCTGCGCCGATCATGCCGTATGAACCATTCACGCCAGGTTGGCACTCGTTTGTAACCATTGTGGTCGTGCCGGTTACCAAGGCACCATCTACCACCCGTTGCGTCGGCACGGTTTTTTCTTCGCCGAAAGTTCTTACTGCTTCCACATTACAAAGTTCATCAGGAGCGCCCAGCACGGTGGTAAGACCGTTGATACATTCTGAACCGCCTTTGTGCTGGAAAATTTCCATAATGGGTTCTCGCCTGAGGCGAGTTTCGGCGTAGCCGCGTTTTGCATCGATGGTGTCTTCCAGCCCCTTGTAGGGTGCCATCCTGCCGTTAGCCAAGTTCGTATTGTGGGGAATGGTTAAGTAGTCACAGCCTTCTGACTTCAGACAGACATCATCCAGACCAGCCCACAGCGCAGTGTCAATAGGCGCCTCGACGTAACTGACCGGCAACTCAGGCACATTTTCGTCTCTGAAAATCACGTTTCGATGGTAGTTAGAAGTGCCTGGTGTCCCGGTGTATTCATAGGCAACAAAGCTTGTAAATTCACAAGGTGTGTTGGCTGAATTGGCAGCAGCCTGCATGGCCTGCCAAGGTGGTTTTGCGTAATCGAGACAACGACTGCCATCGTCAAGGCAGACATCAGAAATCCTTGATGGTGTTTGAGTCGTGATGACTGAACCGAACATGCGCATACCGGTCCGTTCATCAATCCGAGTATTGGTACAAAACTTGGTGTCGTAGGCCGGTGAGCCCTCGGTTCTGCAGAGGGAACGCTCACCCAGAAACTCGCCATGGTCGGTTACCGCAAGGAAATCCAGTGGGCGGTCAATTTGCGCGGCACCGACGGGTTCGCCTGCCTCACTTAACGGGAAAAACTTGATAGCTTCACCCCTGGCAAACGCATTGGCATCAATGGGTGTTGCACCAAAACTATTGGCGGCTGCGTCAAACGAAAACTTGGTGTGCACATGGACATCACCAAATAGTGCGATGCCGTTGGGGGACTGATCTTGGCAGCCCGTATCGATTAGCGGCGTTGCCGCTGTGGCTTCGGCAGTTGGTGTGGTTGTAGACGGCGCTTCAGTTCCGTCACAGGAAGACAGTAGCGGGATAAGCAGAAAAACAACGAATCTAACCATGGGTATGTCTTCATCAGTATGTATGTTCAGCATAGGCATTCGAAGTGGATAAAACCACACATTTGGGAAAGCTAAAAAAGCCGCCGCTTTGCCCCGAACTACTCGATTCGCTCCAGAGGAGTAAGTCCCAATACTTCACTGAAAGTATTGTGGAAATGATGCAGTGCAGGTTCATTGCGCCCGAACATGACATGTTTGAGCTGCCCGCTTTCCGCTGACCTCTGTTGTAATTCGCCCATGACATAATCTTCGTATTCGATCGTACTGGTAAAAACTTCCATCGTGCCTTCGACACTGGGTAAACGATTACCTTCCCCATAAACAGTCTCCGCTGAAACTTCCTGCACACTACCATCAGCTTTGGCTGCTTCCGCTGCGTCAAGGTGGGCCTGGGATAGATACACCATAATGCGGGAAGTGGAGCGACCAGGATTGTCCGGATCCGGATACATTTTTACCATCGTGCAGGTACCGTTGCCGGGTATAAGCGTTATGTTCGGGAACAGGTAGTAAAGCACGAACGCGGCACCAACATGAATATCCCAATCGGCCTCGGGGACATCTTTGTACTGGGTTAAGGCTCTTGAAGCCGTCACGAAGCGATGATGACGGCCAAACTTTTCCAGGTGAAGATTGTTGCCTGGGATGATCTTACCCAGTGTATCTTTGTGCAGTTTCCCGAAATGATAAGTTTCTCCAAAGGTATCATTCGCCAGCTTCCAGTTGAGATTCATCGTAAGGTTTTTGTTGCCGGCATAAACGATCTCGCCTAAGTTGAAGGATGCCAGCTCCTCTGCAAGTTCAGTCCCCAGTAGCGCATCGATATCCAAGTTGCCGTCCGGCTGCGGATGTACCCACAACAACCCGTCGCGCTCAACGGCAGGCAATTCAATCAAGCCGTTACAACTCTTATCGACCATACCGAAATGGTCCTGATCCGGAATCGATACAAGTTCGCCGGCATTCGAGTAACCCCAGGCGTGAAAAGGACAGGTAAAGACATTCTTACGTCCCCGGTCTTCTTGGGTAAGACGCACAGCTCGATGGCGGCAGGCATTGAGAAACGCACGAAACTGGCCACTATTATCCCGTGTCGCCAGTACCGGGGTGCCGAAATCATCGATCGCCATATAGCTGCCGATTTCTGGAAGGTCGCCAGACAAGCCAATCAGTTGTGGATGGTTTCTGAACAACAAATCCCATTCTTTCCTGGCAACTTCCGGACAAACATAAGGCGAAGTAGACATGCGATACTGCACACCAGCGTCTATATTTTTGCCTTCTTCAACCTGTCGTATTAATTCCTTCAGGATATTGACCACGACTTCCTGCTTCATCTGAACCTCCCTAATGTGGACGTTTCAAAACCATGTCTTTTCGACGAGGGCATGGTTGTGAGGATAGGCATTATTAATCACACTTTCTAGAGCACGGTCAAGTAGTGCGAGTGCTGACCATCAGAACCCAAGCGACAATTTTTTCGCATAACTGTGTGGCGCAGAGCAGAAATTGGAGTATGCGCCGCGGTCAGGAGTGGCGTTCCTTGATCTCCGCAGAGCGCTACTCTACTGGTTGCCAGTTGCTCAAACGATGTAATTCGGGTCGAGCTCGCTTTATCGCAGCCTGTCAATGTATGGCCAAAACCTGCTCCGATCTCCAGGACGACCTAAATGAGAGTGAATACGATTTCAATCGTCAGGTCATCTTCAACTCAGATATATGCTTGGATACCGAGTATCATACGAGCGCATAGCTGCTCGCAGGTAGCGCTAGTGGTCACAAAAGAACGGGACTCAATAGTTTAATCATTTGATCAAACAAATCGCCAATGACTGATCGCACTAACAGCAATTTCAATAGTAAGACCGAGCTGAAGGCAGTTCTAAATCTTGGTTGGCCAATTGTTTTGACGCAGCTGTTTATCATGCTGACCGGCTCTATCGACGCGGCAATGGCCGGTCACTACAGCTCCACAGACTTAGCAGGTGTCTCTCTCGGCGGTATGATTATGTGGCCAGTATTCATGCTGATGACCGGACTGACCATGGCGCTTACGCCTATTACTGCTCAGTTACGTGGCGCGCGCCAAGAAAAAAACGTTGGCCACCAAATTCGTCAGGGTCTCTGGGTTTGTTGCGCAACAGCCAGCATACTTGTCGTGACCATGGCATTTGGTGGCAACGTGTTCGTATGGTTTGAGCTGGACCCTGGCGCAACTGAAATAGCCAAAGCCTACCTTGCTGCGGCCGCGTGGGGCGCACCACCGGTCGTCTTTTATGTCGCGCTCAGGCACACCTTTGAAGGGCTCGGTCACCCTCGGCCTCCTATGTGGATTGCTGGCAGCATGATCCCGATCAATGCATTCCTCAATTATGGTTTTATATACGGTCAGTTCGGGTTGCCGGAACTGGGCGGGGTCGGCTGCGGATATGCAACGGCAATCGTATTTTGGGTCGAACTCGTTTTGATGCTGTTCGCTTGCAGGCAACCTTTTTTCGCCCAATTCAAGGTCTTTCAGAATTTCGAAGGTCCCGACTTCAGAACGATCAAGAGCATTCTGGTTATTGGTACGCCGATCGGGTTAACGATATTCCTTGAAATGGCTGTTTTTTCTGTCATTGGCATTCTCATTGCGCGCCTTGGTGTACTTGAGGTAGCTGCTAATTCCATCGCCGGAAATCTCAATTGGGCAACCTATGTCATTCCAGCCGCCCTTGGTAACGCGGCTAGCATACGTGTCGGATTTCATGTGGGAGCACGAGACTTTTACGCGGCTCGCGCCACCTCTGCCGCTGTTTATAAGTTCTCCATTGGTTACGCCTTGATAGCATCAGCCTTTCTGGTACTAGCGCGATACTACCTGATTGCGATATTCACGACCGATCCATCGGTCATCAATATCACCGCAACCTTAGTCCTGTTTATCGCAGTCTATCAATTAGTTGACGACAGCAATGCCGTTACTGTGGGGGCATTACGCGGTTATAAGGACACTCGTGTTCCCATGTACTTCGGACTCGTCGGTTTTTGGTTTATTGCCACCCCCCTTGGTTACGCGCTTTCCAATGGCATTATCTTTCCGGGACTCGCACCGGGAGTCTACGGATATTGGGCAGCGATGACACTGGGACTGAGCATAGTGGCTGTCGCGATGGCTTTGCGTTTGTGGCATATCAGTGGCAATCACGAAAAGATTCTGGCTTTCGCCGAGACCTAAAGCGAACGTTGGCGAACCTTCGTATGCCTCACAGCGCGCAAATCGTGCTAAAACCTCCGCACTGAAGGTCACCACACCAAGTAGAAAGAATATTTTTTTAAACCGCATCTATCCCGGATTTTAAAAGTATCCTGGCTGGAATTTTTTTTGCGAAAATAAGACCGGCGGGACGCTTGTCGGAAGAGGATGGTCAAGTGCGATTATCTGGTATCATCTGCCTTTTTTGAAGGAGCGGTTTCTATGGATTTCGTCAATCCATACACGGTAATTGACATACCTTTGCTCGACCTGGTGCGGAATATGGGGGTGGGTATTTTCATGGCACTCATCTGGTCGAGTATCATCGGGAGGTCGACCAGGCTGGTGGTAGACACGAGCCAATATAGGCCACTGTTCCTATTGCTTATCCCTTCCATGATTTTGATCATTACGGTGATCAAATCGTCGATTGCCCTCTCTCTTGGCTTGGTTGGCGCTCTATCCATAGTGCGGTTTAGGACACCTATCAAAGAGCCTGAAGAGTTGCTCTATATCTTTGTCGGAATTGCGGTAGGGCTAGGTTTGGGAGCCAATCAAATTCTCGCGACGATTATTGGTTTTGTCGTCATTGTGTTGACCATGCTTCCTTCATTGAGAGACAAGCACAAAGCGAGTGCTCGCATCGCAAGCCTTGTGAATTTGAGTTTTGACAAAACAGAAATCAAAACCGACTTCAATTGCGAGGTAATCACGGGGGTGCTGGATTCCCTCGACATACAGTACCGCATTAAGAGATTTTCAGAGAGCGAAGAAAGAAGCGAAATGGTGCTTGACTGTGCGGCAACACCCATCGTCGAACTGAGTGCTATTCGCGTTCGCTTGCTCGAGAACGGTTATCCTGTCGAAATCTCGATTACAGATAACGCGAGACTCATAACCTAGATAAGATGAAGGGTGTTACGAACACAATCTGGATTTGCTTTCTCGGCATAGGGCTTATAGCAGCAACCTATTTCGCCAGAGGCTTTTTCCAGACCGCCGAAATTCCAGCTTTGTGCAACAGCGAACATGTAGCTTGTGTTGCGTTGCGAGACTCCCTGAGGCCACTAACCGATGCAGCTTTCACCGTTAAAAGGACCAAATTTAGCAAGAGCGAGCTACCGATATTAGACATCTATATGAACAACGGGGCTCTGGCAAAGCTAAAGCAGAAAAGAGAGGAGACACTCAACAAGCCAGGCGTAAGGCAGGTTCTGACAAAAAGTAAAGATGACTGGGTAAAAGCCAAGGTTATAGCAGATGACGGAACCAGCTCTGAGGAAAAAGTTAGCCTGCGCTTAAAAGGAGATTGGACCGATCACATAGAAGACCCTATGAAGATCTCGTTCCGCATCAAGGTCAGAAAGGGCGGTTACGTTTTTGGGCTGAAGCACTTCTCTATTCAGCATCCAAAGACGCGAGCCTACCAGATAGAACCGCTACTGCTGGAGCACATGACCAAACATGACGTTATAGCGCCGCGCTACAAGTTCGTAGATGTCAGAATCAATGGCTACAAAATCGGCCTGATGGCGCTTGAAGAACACTTCTCAAAAGAATTAGTAGAACATCGAAACCGCAGAGAAGGTCCCATCCTCGCCCGGAGTGAGGACCTGTGGTGGCAACAGGTTGATCTGAATCTTCGGGTCAACAATCTAGGTTGGAGGACTGAAATAAGAACTGATTTTAACCTTTATCACCCAACCGATTCTCCCGTGAAGGAATTTAGAGAAAAAGAGTTTAACTACGGGACGATAGCAACCAATAACTCGATTCGTTCACGATCACTGTTTCGAGATTATACTGATGGGAAAGTCGCAGCAAACAAAGTTTTTGATCTCGAGCTCGTTGCCAAATGGTGGGTGCTTACCAATATTTGGAATGGCTGCCACGGCGCATCTGGCCTTAATCGGCGTTTCTACTTCAATCCTATTAATGGCCTGCTGGAACCCATTTCATTCGACAACGGCGGTCTTCCAAGAAAATACAGTTCGCGAGGGAAAAGCTGCGATGATTTTGCTGTGGCAAGATTAAAAGGCCTGAAAGAATTTCAGCAAGAAGTTACCAAGTTTTCCACTCTATTGGATGCCGAGTTGCGCTCCGAGGATTTCATAGGGAAACTTGACAGTCGCCAAGATTTTTATAGAGACCTTATGGCTATTGAGCGGATGGAAAGTCCTAAGGTCACAGCCCGACAGCTCCAGGAGAACTTTGCTATTTTTTCCGAGTGGTATTCTGAGTATCTGGACAACCGCAAAACTTTTTCAGAAGGCCAACTCTTCTCCGGTCCCAGGAGATTCCCATTTCAGGAAAAGGTCAAACAAGCGGACCTGGAGTTCACCTCTCATATTGCGACGAGTTTTCGGTTTAACGTGTCCGAGAAAAAAACAGCATTGCGCATTTCCAATCTTTTAGGAGATAAGATTGAGATTCTTACTCTAGAATATGTCGACCCAGACCGCTCACTTCGGACGATTGACATCAATCAGGTACTAGACCCCCTCAGTAAAAATCAAGACGGCGTGCTCAGCATGCCGATAGCTCCTTTGCAGCTTCCTTCAGACTTTAGGGAGGCGCAGGTAAACTATCGCTACTCTGGAAAGCCCTATTCAGAGCCTGTTGTTACTGAATTCGTAGCTCACGATACGGGCTTTGAAGATGGCTACGAGATGTTGGCGAGCTCGGATAAGATTTTGGTAGACGAAGAAGCCAAAACCCTGCTTTTCCTCTCCTCTGATTATGTCTTTGATTCTTCGCTCGAAGTTTCAGCCGATTGGACTCTGGTTTTCTCTCCAGGCGCGACGGTCACTTTCAACGACGGCGCATTGCTAAAGGTCAACGGGGCCGTTCACATTGCTGGCACTCAGGAGCAGCCGGTTATTTTCACCGTGAGCTCTAACCCTGATTACCAGGGAATGGGGTCCTGGGGGGGGGTGTTTGTAAATGGCTCACGGCCGTCAACTGTTCGCTATGCAACGTTTTACGGCAATCCGTCCGTCCAGTTGGACAATCGGCAAGACTACTATGGAATGACCGGATGCATCACTTTTTACGGTACGAGTCTGCTCATAGAGAACGCAACATTCTCAAACATGCAATGTGAGGATGCACTTAACATTGTGAGTTCAGAATTCAAGATGGTCGACGTCTTGATTTCTGAGGCACGAGCCGATGGGTTCGATAGCGACTTTTCCATCGGTGAAGTTTTGAACTCACGATTTGAACGGACTGGCAACGACGGTCTCGACATATCAGGCACCAAGCTGAAGATCGATAACCTTCAGTTCGAGAACATTGGTGACAAGGCAATTTCCGTTGGGGAAAGGTCTGAATTGTCAGGTCACAATATCCAAATCGACAGAGCGAATACTGGTGTGGTGAGCAAAGATGACTCTGACGCCAAGCTGGACAAGGTTACTTTTAAAGGGATCGTCGGCAGCCCACTAATGACGTATATCAAGAAAGCAGAATATGGGCCGGCCAGATTAGCTTGCAATAACTGTTCTTTAGAGGAGTCACTGATTGCCAATCAGTACGGAAGCTCAATCAAAGTAGATAACCAATCCGTGGCTGCTGTGAATTTTTCTACACGCCAAATGAAAGAAGCTGGGTATTCTGAATAGAAATGCAAATCAACAGATTAGAAGTCAAGGTTCCACTCGACTACAACCAATATTTGGAACTCCCCTCCATCTTGAATAATTTAGGGGTTTATCCCAGACGCCAGTACTCGGATCGATGGGTTAACTCAATCTACCTTGACTCACTTGCCCTCACCAATTATCTGGAAAACGTCATCGGCCTTTCAAATAGGCAGAAGATAAGGTTTCGCTGGTATGACTCGCTTGAACAGATATCCATTGAACGTAAGCAGAAAACAAACAAGTCTTCAAATAAGCAATCAGCAAAGTTGTCGAACATAAAGGCACTTCGACCAGACCATGCGGTAGCCATTGGGCAACTGGAATTGGAGAACCCGCAGCTTCTTGCATACACCTTATCCCTGGCCCCCACTCTGGAAGTATCCTACTTGAGAAGCTACTACGAAATAGCGTCTGGCATCAGAATGACGATCGACCGTAACATGAAATTCCGCAGCCTGTCTCATCCTGCCGACAAAAAAATGACTAATTCGCCAGTCGCTAGCGTGGTGGAGTTTAAATATCCCGTCGACAAAAAAAGAGATTTCGAAGCACTGCTACAGAACTTTCCTTTTCGATTGTTTCGACATTCAAAGTACGTCATCGGAATGGATACCGTGTGCGGCTAGTTCTATTGATGGGCTCAGTTCTGCTTAAGAGCAGGTTACGCGGCTAAGTCGGTTAAGCGATCAACAACAAAGTCGGCCAGTGTCTCCATTGCGTTGGTAAAAGCAGAATGAGCAACCTTGTTTAACTGCCTCAGGGCCTGGCAACGGTCTGTGTTCGAGGATAGGAAGTTTAAACCGCGTTTAGCATCCTTTCTGTCAGAAAACGCTGTGCTAACCGCCGCGCCAAATCCCATTATTACGTTAAGTCTCCCGGTATTTTCTCGTCCCGTCAGCCGCAGTCCACCCACCCGTAAACGGAGAACGATCCAGACTATGCCAGGGTCATAAAGGGATCGTTGTTGATCAACCCTTTGAACGATTCACGATTCATGTGGCTGGTCACGTAACGCGTAATATTCGGATGGCTAGACTCAGGTAACGCTTCCCCTGAGTAAAGCATCTGAATAAATTGGCAGGTGATCGCAATGTCCGCGATGCTAAACGCATTGCCCAACAGATATGTTCGGGCGCCGATCTCGCTTTCAAGGTAGTCAAAAATCGGCGGTTGCAGATTGTTGATAATTTTTTGAATGACCGTTTCATCGGGCTCACGTTTCATCATCTTCACCGCTACCCGATTGAAAAATAGCGCTGAGGTTGCCTTAGGCAGCTCATTGTCTGCCCAATCCTCAAACCACAGCGCCCTGCCATAGTCGCCATCATCTTGCGGATACAGTGGCGTTTCCGGAAACCGCTTCTCCAGATAACCACAGATGGCCGATGAATCAGGAATCGCCAGGTCGCCGTCGGTCATGGCAGGAATTTTACCCAGCGGAGAAATCTTCAGATGTGATTCGGGCGCAGGAAACGGACTAATGGGATTGACCTCGTGGTCCACGCCCTTCTCGATAAGGCATACCAGGGTCTTTCGTACAAAGGGCGAGACGGGTGAGCCATGAATAGTAATCATCAACATACTCCAACAGATATCGGCAAATAATCCGGCAGTGTACCTCATACTCACTATTCGGCGAGCAGTTTGGTGGCATGCTCGTTTCCACTGGCAATTCATGCGCTGACCGGGCTATGCCCTACTAGTGTATGCCGCGTATTGTTCGGGTACCGAGGCCCAGAGACTTCTACCGGTGAATCAGGCTCAATTCGCGCTCATTTGGGCCCACTTTCTTCCCGAGCGGCGACATCGCAGATAGTATTCCTTCAGGGGATCTCTTTTATTTAAACGGAAAATTGAACGATGACCTTGAACCAACAGTGGCGACTGGCTCGCCAACCGATTGAAGGCTGGCCTACGGACGGCGATTTTGCTCTTGGTAGCGCTGATATCGCCGAGCCAGGCGCTAATCAGGCACTCACTCGGACCCTCTATCTTTCCCTCGATCCCTACCAATGGGGGCGACGCCGTAGTGGTATTGAGCAGACCGGTGAGGTCTGTCACGGCAGAACGGTTTCGCAGGTGTTAAAGAGCCGGCTCTCCGGATACCACGAGGGCGATGTTATCTTTAACACGAATGGCTGGCAGGAATACGGTCTTGTAGGACAAGACATCAGCGAGTTTGGCTATATGCATCCCAGGGTTTTGGATATATCCCAGGTCCCTGCCTCTAGCGCATTGGGCGTTCTGGGCATGCTGGGCCTCACGGCGTACTCCGGTTTGTATGTTCAATGCCAACCAAAACCTGGTGAAACAGTCGCTGTGTCGGCCGCGAGCGGCGGCGTTGGTCAAAATGTCGTTCAGATCGCAAAACTAAAAGGCTGCCGTGTGGTCGGTATTGTTGGGTCAGATGACAAGTGTGACTTCGTGGTTGATAGCCTGGGTGCAGACGCCTGTATCAATCGTAAGTCCCCGGACTTTGTTGACCAGTTACAGCATGCCTGCCCTGATGGCGTTGACATCTATTTCGAGAATGTCGGCGGTGAAGTGTTTGAAGCGGTTCTGCCATTGTTGAACAAGTCCTCCAGAATTAGCCTGTGCGGGTTAATTTCGCAGTACGGGAATGACGACGCCGCGTCCAACCATGCTCGATGGCAAGAGACGGGCGCCCCCGTTTTTGCTACCCAGCAAGTGCAGGTCAATGGCCTGTTTGTGGGTAACTTCGTTGCTGACTACCAGCAACAATTTCTTGAGGAAATGGGCGACTGGGTTCGCAATGGCCAGGTGAAGTACAAAGAAGATATCTGGCAGGGTATCGAAAAAGCGCCTGAAGCGTTTGACGCCATGCTAAAAGGTGAAAACTTTGGCAAGACACTTGTTCAAGTCACTGAGGACCCTGTTGCGAAGGTTCTCTGATCTGGTGGAAACTGAGGTTAGGAAGAATAACCACGCTTTTCCGATCCTGAGAAAAGTATCCTGGTTCCAGCCAGTTAGATGCCGTCCCCGTTACCCCAATTGAACAGGTGTTGTGTGATCGAAAACTTTAGCCCAACGATTGAAAACTTGATGATTTGACCCTCGATCCCAGACGCTGGCCGAATGCGAAGAAGAAGCCAGGTAATTGGATCACGGTGCGCGTCGATGTCAAAGAAGAATACATATCAACCTACCTGACAACATTGGAGAAACGAGATGCTATACGGAAATTTTAAGAACATGACCTATACTCAAAGTACGAGTAACTTTAACGGCGGTGTGGGTTTTTCCCTTGCGTTAATTTTTAGGGACTTCTACCCATCAACATTTACCGCCGACTGGTATTGGTATCTTGTGGGTGCATTCTTGTTTGTTATACCCGGACTTATTTCGACATACCAACAGGTCAGAACAGGATATTCGTTAAAACAGGTGAAGCTAACGGAAAGACCATTCAGAACCCTTTAATAAGGGTGATTGCGCCTTGTATGACTCTTTTAGCAGTGACGACCGCCGGGGTTTCATAAAAGATGATGTTCATCTAGGCTGGTGCATCCTGGGGCAGAAACATCAGGCCATCCTCGAACCATTCGAGTTGGGAATCAGATATAGCCTCATGCAACACTCGCTGATGCTCCGCCGGTACCGTTGATGAATAGCACCTGGGCGCCTTTCTTAATTAAAAGCTTCTCTATCTCAAAGCGATCCTGTTTCTGATTTGTCCCGAACAAATCATCTCCGTATTCCCGATTCTCCTTAAACCATTTAAATGAGGCTAGGAACCGCTCGCTGAGCTATCCCGGCTAGATCACAGTCTGTCGGAAGTGTCCCAAATTGCGAACCATGGTCGCCCCCTAGACGAGAACGTAAATAAGCATCAGTTACAGATTGGTCACCGTGCGCAATTAATAGTGCTGAGGACCAAGCCACAGCTAATCTTTCTATAAGGCGTCTAGAGTTTGCTTCGCCAGCCGTAACATCGCTAAATTGTCCACGGATTAAATCTAATTCTGCTTTCAACGGAGGGTGACTTCCTGCAGAGCATTCTAATTCTGATAAAAACGCCTCTAAGCTTTCTGGAGATTTAGCCACTGCTCTATTCATGTCTAGAGCGATCACATTTCCTGACCCTTCCCAAATAGCATTTAGGGGAGCTTCACGATAAAGCCGGGGAAGAATTGAATCTTCGACGTACCCGTTACCTCCTAAGCATTCCAGCGCTTCTCGGACTACTGGTGTTGACTGTTTGGTTAACCAATATTTAGCTACTGGTGTTGCCAGTCTTGAAAAAGCCGCTTCTTCAGGGTCAGTTGTTGATCTTTCGTGCGCTCCGGAAAGACGTGTAATCATGAGCGTTGCTGCTTCGACTTCGATTTCAAGATCTGCGATGACATTTTGCATCAGAGGCTTGTCTATTAGCAATGAACCGAATGCTGAGCGGTGAGAAACAGCCCAAGCAGCTTGCGCTACAGATTGTCTCATAAGTGAAACTCCCCAGTTAGCAACATCAAGTCTTGTACTGTTGACCATCTCGAGAATAGTTGGGATTCCCTTTCCCTCTTCGCCAACCATCCAGCCCGATGTGTTAACAAATTCAAGTTCAGAAGAGGCGTTTGAACGATTTCCCAATTTGTCTTTAAGACGTACAAAATGCATCGGGTTTCTATCCCCATTAGGTAGAACGCGTGGCACTAAAAAACAAGACATTCCTCTCGCAGCGTAGGCGAGAACAAGAAACGCATCGCACATTGGAGCAGACGTGAACCATTTATGTCCGTTAAGGAGATGTTCATTACCAGGTCCTTTTAAACCGGTAGGAGTAGCAGTTGTTTCATTAGCCCTGACATCAGACCCACCTTGCTTCTCAGTCATCCCCATTCCGATTAACACGCCCGATTTCTGATCAGGATGGATCAATCTCGGGTCATATTCTCTAGTGACTATTTTTGGTTCCCAAACCGCAGCGAGTTCAGGTTGATGTTTTAGCGCTGGCAGAACAGCCGACGTCATTGATATAGGACAACAGTGACCCATTTCTACTTGAGTTATCAGCCCCATTAACCCATTGCGAGTTACGTAAGCCCCCTCGCCTGGATCTTGTTCATACCGCATTGAATGGATGCCATTCTCAACAGACATTTTCAGTAATGAATGGTAGGCAGGATGATATTCTACTTCATCAATTCGTGTGCCGAAGCGATCATGTGTGTGCAAAATCGGACTGTTTCGGTTGGCTAATCGCCCCCATTCAAATGTTTCTTTGGTTCCGACTTGCTCTCCAAATTTCGTGAGAAGATCAATATCTCCCCCCTCACGTTTGATAGCAGCAGGGAGTACAGGGTCAGATAGAAAAAGGTTGTAGGGCTCGAGCGGCGTACCAAGATTATCTAATTCTGATTTGGCCATTTATCCTCCTTCAAGAAACTAAAACTAACAATATCTTTTTAAGACACATATACAAGAATTACGTTCTACCCAATCTAGTTTCAAGCTAAATCTTCTTTAAGGGCTCTTTGCCGCTATCTGATGATTGAAACCACGGCAGCGGATTTAACCCTACGCCAACAGAAAAGCACATTGGCTAATCGCTCATCACCAGCTCAGCCAATCACCACCAACAATAGAAAACTTGGTAGCGTTTAACCACTACTCGTCATACGGCTCCACTCTTTCATAAAACAAGCAGGCAACCGATCAGGTTCGATACTCAGACTTTCGGTCGAAAAGCCCTGCCATAATTCCTATCCTCATCTGGCAGGGTATCGAAAAAGCGCCTGAAGCTTTTGAAGCCAGGCTAAAAGGTGAAAACTTTGGCAAGACAATCTTTCAAGCCAGTGCCGACCCTGTAGACACTAGCTATCGTAATATTCAATTTTAAAATTAAATAACGTGTAGACGTAGGAAATCACTGGGCTTGCTAGATTAAATAGACAAAACATGAGGTAGTCACCCGTGGCAACGCCGAGCGTGGCAGCCATGAAAGCACCGCAGGTATTCCAGGGAACCAGCACAGAAGTCACCGTGCCAAAATCCTCTAGCACTCTCGACAGGTTCTTCGTCTTCAGACTCATCTCCTGGAAGTTATCGGCAAACATTCTCGATGGAATCGCGATCGAAAGATATTGGTCGCTCGTCACCAGGTTCGCCACAAGCGATGTCATTCCTGCTCTTCGCATCAGACCACCACCAGATCGCACGCCCACCATTAGATATTGAGCCAGCACGTTGAGAGCGCCTGACTTTTCCATCATGCCGCCAAAAAACATGGCAGAAATGATCAGCCAAATCGTAGTTAACATGCTTTCCATTCCGCCCCGGGAAAGTAAATCATCTAGCACAGCATTACCAGTACTTGCGCTATATCCGTTTGCGGCAACGCCCCAAACGGTTTCGAGAGCACTTCCAGTCTGAGTAACAAGCTGGGGTTGCATGAACAGAGCAATCAGCGCCGCAGTGCCTGCACCAAAAAAAAGAGAAGTAAATGCAGGCTTGCCAAGCCCCGCCAGTATCAAGGTGACTACAAGCGGCAACATCAACAGTGGGCTCAGGTTATAACTTTCAGCAATCGCGACTGAGATACTATCAATTCGTGACTGATCGATATCAACAACTGCGGTGAGAGAGAAATAGCCGAACACAACCAGTGCAATCAAGATGGCAGGGATCGTCGTCCATAGCAAAAAGCGTATATGTTCAAATAGTTCGGTAGTGGTCACTGCTGCGGCAAGATTGGTCGTATCAGAAAGGGGGGACAATTTATCGCCAAAGTATGCCCCTGAAATCACAGCACCTGCAGTCAACTCGACTGAAAGCCCTGATGCTGCTGCAATACCCACAAGAGATAGCCCAACGGTACCCGCCGTGGTCCAGGAGCTTCCGATGGAAATGGACACAATCGCACTCAGCAATACCGCTGCGACGAAAAAGATCTCTGGAACCAACACTTGAAGACCATAGAAGATGATGTACGGGATCGTACCGGCGAGCATCCATAGCCCGATAAGTGTACCAACCATTAAAAGGATAAATATCGCGGGCAGGGCTCGCTGAATCGAGCTAGCGGCGCCGGCTTCTAGTGAGTTCCAACTGTGATTGTTAAGCACACCCACGCCGCCAGCGAGGACACCAGAAATAATTAGCGCAATTTGGGCTGGCCCGCCTATCGTTCCGTCGCCGAAGATATAGATTGCCCCACCTAGCATCACCACCAGGGCGAGAAGTGGCATTACGGCCATTGCACTCGTCGGTAAGCTCACTTCTGCTGTCACTGATTGTTTCGTCTTCATAACCGCAACCACTTTTTTTGAGAGGTGACTTACCTGGGCGCGAAACAGGCAACTAACTTCCTCAAGTCACCGCTCTGCGAGGATAAGAAGTTTAAACCGCATCTATGCCGGATTTCAAAAGTATCTTGAGCGGGGGGGATTGCGAAAAGAAATCCGTGGGTCGTTTATTGGAACAGTATGGTCAATGTCGTGAAACTAAACCGCGGTATCGTTGGTACTTTTGCGGTTGCCGGAATGATTGATCCGGGTGATGTGGTCTAAGTTAATCTGTAAGAGCATCCCTTGTGGCTGGCCCGCTCTGACGATTGATCACCTCACCACCCTTAATAACAAAGCTGACGTGCTGCAGTAAGGTAATGTCGTCGACAGGATTGCCGCGGACAGCAACGATATCTGCGTAGCGGCCGGCTGTAAGCGCTCCAACATCGGATTCCAGTCCCATGTGACTTGCCGGAATTGAAGTTGCTGACTGAATGGCGTGCATCGGCTCCATACCGTGCTTGACCATCTCTGCGAATTGCTTCGCGCCGAGATGATGCGGCAGAACACCGAGATCGGTGCCGAACATTAATGTGACGCCCGCGGCTAGCGCTTTTCTGAAGACGGCACGTTGTGCTTCCGTCGTGTCTTCATTTTTTTGCATGAATTCTGCGGCGTAGCCGTGTGCTTCTCCGACCTCCGCCGTATAGGTACCGTTGTAGACATCCATTGAAAATGCGACATCGTGCTCTACGGCTAGTGATACGGACTCGTCATCGCCGAGCGATGCGTGCTCAATAGAATCAACACCCGCTAGAATCGCATCCTTAATGGACTCGGCGCTGTGCGCATGGGCGGTGACCTTGATGCCGGCGGCCCTGGCAACATCGACCACGGCCTGAATCTCCTCGGGCGTCATTTCCGGTGCGCCGGGTACACCACCGTAGCCGAACACGGCACCGGAGGCGATGATCTTTAAGAAGTCGGCACCTCCGTCAACGTTGGCCTTTGCCGCAGCGCGGAACTCATCGGCGCCGCGCGCAACGCCCATGCGAAAGTTGTCCGGGATCTCGCTGTCATCGACGCTCGGTATATACATGTCACCGCCGCCGTGTGGGATTGTCAGATAAGGCCCCGCGAATTGAATGCGCGGTCCGATAACGTCGCCTGCGTCGATCTGGTCGCGAAGGTCTTTTGCTAACCATGCCTGGTAGGTGCCGACATTTCGCACCGTGGTAAATCCGGAATCGAGGATGATCTTGCCGAGTTTCGCAGCGAGCGCTCTTGCTTCCTCGGGTGTACGTCTGAGATAAATCGTGTAGTCGTCGAAATCCTCAGGAACACCATCGACGTGGACATGCATATCGATTAACCCAGGCAGGCATGTGTAGTCACTAAGGTCGAGGATCTCTGCATCGGTTACCCTTGCCGGAGATTCTCTGCTGACTTGGGTAATACGATGGTCACGAATGACAATTGAACGCTGTGATAGCACCTCTTTTGATACACCATCAATCATTGCGCCGCAGTTGATGATAAGGTCCGCGGACATCGGGGGCGCAGGAGGCTCGGATTGACCGCAAGCGGTGACCAGCAGTGAGCCGAGGGCAATGACAGCGGTGCGGTTCATCGGGTTCTCCAATTGGATATGCCCTTGGAAGGGTCGGTCAGGGTTGCATCAAGATCAAAGTAGACGTGGGGTTGCATCGGCGTAGCATAACAGGGTCGGTGTGAATGATAATCACCATAATCAATACAAGTTGGAAGCGCGATGGCGGGTGTGGGGAACAGGGTTGCGATGGTAACCGGTGGGGGTCGAGGTATTGGTCTGGCAACGGCAAACCTGCTGGCAGAGCGCGGCGCGAAAGTCGTTTGTGTTGCCCGCAGTGAGGCAGAGCTAAAAGCTGCGGGTCATGGTTACGTTGTTGCTGATCTAGCCTCGCCTAAGGGCTGCGAGAAGGCCGTGCAGGATGCGGAGAGTAACGTCGGACCGGTCGATATCCTTATTTGTAATCATGGTCTAGGGTCTGCACATGAGGTTGTCATCTGGGAACAGGAAATCGAAACCTGGGAAACCATGATGCGCATCAATCTCGACGCGCCGTTTTATCTGTCACGACTCGTTACGAAAGGTATGGTCAAGCGTCGCCACGGACGCGTGGTCTTTACAAGTTCAACGGCCGCGAAAGTCGCCGAATATGCCGGCAGCGCCTACAACAGCTCAAAGGCAGGCCTGCTGGGGCTGATGCGGTCTGTAGCTGAGGACTGCGGTGAGTTTGGTATTACGTCGAACGCGGTACTACCTGGCTGGGTGCGCACAGAAATGGCGGAGAAACACGCTGCTGCTGAGGCACTGGAGCATAATATTAGTACCAAGCAGGTTTGGCAGGAGCGCGCCTCCCTCTATCGTGCGGGCCGCGTGGCAACCCCCGATGAGGTTGCGGCAATGATAGTCTTTCTTGCCTCCGATGAGGCAGGCGGCGTTAGCGGCGAGGCCATCCGAGTGTCCTTGGGCGGTGTGATCTGAGTGTAATACTGTCGTTATGCCCCTATTTGTCCAGTTCCCACACTTTTGCCTCAAACTTTTTAGTTTGCAGATTCACATCTGAGATGTGGAGGATTCGAGCGGCGTCGTCATCATCGAAGCCGTAAACACGCAGTTGTCTGCCTTGGCGTTTCCACAGTCCAACTGTGGTGACTTGCTCCATTGTGCCATTGTCACGGATGGCTTGAACCGTTCCCGTGAAATAACCTTTCGTATTGTCTTCCTTGGTGGCAGTCATGTTATGTGTTGCATGGATCAGACCATAGGTGCCAGACGAGCCCTCATAAGTGATGACCATGCCCGTCGCGGACATAGTGATGCTAGAAATATTCAATTGCACATCGATGGGATCACCAAAATTGACCTCTACGGCCTGGGCAGTACCCGTTAAAAACAATGCGAACATGAGAGTCAGAAGCTTATCCATCGATGATATTCCAATTAAAAAGTAATGCTTACTATGAAGGTTCACGACGCGCGGTCAAGATTAGTTCGATTTTGGTAGGCGCATAAAGCGGACAGATTTTTTGACGAAAGGCGGTGCAGGTTATCGACGGCCAGAAAGATAGGGAAGTTTAAACCATATTTTCCCTGGCTTTCATGTGCCGCTACAACCTTGGACAAAGAGCGATCTCCCTCGTCACTATCGGCCTAGCTGCCTGGGCATCAAGTGCTACAGGTTCGCTTTGAGATCCCGGTAACCAATATGTTGAATACCAGCAGATTCGATATAGGTCCTCATTTCGGGGTCACTCCAGGCAATGAAGTCGGCATTTCGCGAACCAAAGGTATCTGCGATTGCTCGTAGTTCGTCACCGTCCTTCGCTGGGTGAAATAACAGATGAGTTAATCCGGGCTTTATGTCGTCGATGAGTGATCGATAAAATGCCTTCTTGTCATTCAGTTCGATTAAGGTATCTATAATGATTTCATCCAGAGTTGGTACCGCGTCGGTATCTACCTTTTCTAATACCTCAAGATAGTCATCTGAATTCCCGGTTTCCCGAAGTGCTTCCAGTCTTTCTCTAGTGATATTTGGCAGGAATGCCGGTACACCATATTCCTGTGCCAGCGCCAGATAGATTGCGAGAAACTTTGGGTGAACGACCGATCCCATATGAGTATCAATGTGCGTCACCTCGATACCAGCAGTGAGCGCTGTATCTATCTGAGCCCGCATTTCCGCTTCAGCCGCGGCTTCCGTGACATGTCGAATCGCATCTTCTCGTGTATGCCATAGATAGCCTTCGCTATCCATAAGCCCGCTGGCTGGGTCGCGAGTACTCAAGGCCGGCCAGCGAAATGTGGGATATTCTGCGGTCAATGTCAGATGGACCCCCACATCAAATTCAGGATGCGTTTTGCAGATAGATGCGGCTTCTTGAAACCAGGGTGCGTTCACAATAATAGATGCGCAACTGGCAGCGCCTGAAGCCAGGCACGCTTCGGAAGCTACATTCGCAGCATGACAAAAACCCATATCGTCAATGTGCGTGATCAAAACCCGGTCGTCAGGGCCATAGCCCATCTTCTTCAAGAATTTGTTCAATTCGTTATTGTTCCTTTCAATGGCCCCTTCCAAAAGTTCCCGATGGTGACATATACCTATTCTTGACTTAAGGGGTGCTGAGATAGTGGCCTACGATCCATAGGTAGCCATGGCACAGCGTGAGCACACTTTGTATGTGTCACTAACGGGTGGTCGTCAGTAAACATTTTAGATAGTGTTTTCCGAGATTTCAAAAGTATCTTGATTGGAGTTCTATACGAAAAGAAGTCACTGGAGTAGTTTTTCGGAGAGGAGGGTCAATGTCTAAATAGCCAGAAAAACAATAGCAAGACAAGTTCCTAGGATTTACACTTGAAGACGCAATCCACACCAGCTAAGGCGACTTTAGAGTGCCAGGAGAGTTAACGTGAGTGAAGCGATTAGTACACCAGAGTTTGCAGACCCATACACGCTGCCCCTAGACGAGCTCGATGTCAGCAATCCTATGCTGTTTAAGGCAAATGCCTTTTGGCCCTACTTTGAGCGTATGCGCAATGAGGATCCGGTTCACTATTGCAGGGACAGCCCATTCGGTCCCTATTGGTCCATCACCAAGTTTGACGACATCATGGAGGTCGAGAAAAATCATGAGGTTTTTTCTTCTGAAACCGGTGGTATCTCAATTTTTGAACGTATGGCTGACTTTAAAACATCCAGCTTTATTCAGATGGACCCACCGAAACATGATGTGCAGCGAAAAACCGTGACAGGTGTGGTTGCGCCCACCAACCTTGCGCTACTTGAGCCCATCATCCGCCAGAGAGCGGCTAAAATTCTGGATGAGTTGCCAATCGGTGAAACTTTTAATTGGGTGGAGCATGTTTCGATCGAACTAACCACGCAGATGTTGGCCACCATCTTTGATTTTCCGTTCGAGCAGAGACGTCGGCTCACCTACTGGTCAGACATAGCCACCTCGTCTGAAGTGAATGGCGGAAATACCCCTGAGTCGGTCAGAAGGGAGGGCCTGCTTGAGTGCCTGGAGGTTTTCACAGGACTTTGGAACGAAAGAATTAACAAGGGGCCGGGAAATGACCTGATTTCCATGATGGCTCACAATCCTGAAACACAGAACATGGACCCTATGGAATATCTAGGGAATCTCATTCTGCTGATCGTCGGCGGTAATGACACCACCAGAAACTCTATTACAGGTGGTGTCTATTTCTTAAATGAAAATCCGGCGGAATATGAAAAACTGCGTAATAACCTTGATTTGATTCCAAAGATGATCCCGGAAATCATTCGCTATCAAACACCTCTTGCTCATATGCGTCGTACAGCTACGCAGGATTATGTCCTAAAAGGTAAGCACATCAAGAAGGGCGAAAAGGTGGTGATGTGGTACGTTTCTGCTAACCGTGATAAGGATACGATTGTTAACCCGGACGCTTTTATTATCGATCGGGAAAGACCTCGCCATCACATGTCGTTTGGTTTTGGTTTGCACCGATGCATGGGTAACAGGCTGGCTGAGATGCAACTCAAAATTGTATGGGAAGAAATCATGAAGCGGTTTAAGCGTGTCGAAGTTGTGGGTGAGCCGGTTCGTGTCCAATCCTGTTTTGTCAAAGGCTACGAAGAATTACCGGTCAAGCTGCACACCTGGTAAATCGTTGAAAGAGCATAAATGCATAGTAACGCCCAACGTACTGTATGCATCGTGATATAGGCTTCTCTTCTATTGGCGTCATGAGTAAGTGGACAGAGTTGGTCATGAGTACCCGCGCATGAATTAGAACCCCCGTTTCCCGGGCTCCTTCATCTAACCTGTGAGCATACGCGGCAATCTCCTGATCCGACGCCAAACGAATTTGTTTATTAATGCCACGCAGGAAAACGTGAACCGTCTACCGAGAGGCAGAACTCCAGGCCTTCTTGGCATTGAACAGCGAGCTCTTAATTCTCAACTCTCAACTCTCAACTCTCAACTCTCAACTCTCAACCAGGAAAGTTCAAGTATCACGGTGGTAACAGCGAGAATCTGTAAGCTTCCGACAATGAAGCTTTCAGTCTTTTGCTTCAAGTCATGTAGTAAAAATGTAAATTTCACTTCAACCCCACTTATTGACCCCAGTTATTTTTCGGTTAGCACCAGCCCCTTGAGTTCGTTTTGCATTCTCCAACCATCTAACACTTTCCGATACGCACCGAGACCTTTCCCATAAGATTCAAGGCGCACGTCTCGATACCGCTCCCGCGTGCCTTCTTGATTGTAGTAACCCGGTGTGCAGCTAGCCGGTGAGCCTCCGAGCACAAGTTGCGCCTGGGATGATTCACTACTTAACTGATCAACCACCCATTCTTGCTCAGCTTCAGCTGATGGTTCCGCCATTTGAATATTGCGCTTCATCAACTCGCTGACGGTATAGGCAACATGCTTGGCCTGCACATCAACGCCATAACAATAATTCGCGCCAAGTTGGAACACGAACAAGCCACCACAGAAAAACAGATTGGGAAATCCATGTGCCATCAGGCCGTGCATGGTGCACATACCATCGCTCCAGTGGTCGTAAATTGACTCACCCTCGACGCCATAAATGGGGAAACCAATACGGCGCTGGTAACTACTGGTGATTTCAAAACCGCTGGCATAGATGATGCAGTCAACTTCATATTCTTTCCCGTTTGCGACAATGCCACGTTCTGTAATCTGTTCCACACCTTTGGTCTCACTGACGTCGACGAGCTCCACGTTGGAACGGTTGAACGTTCCAAGATAGTCATCATTAAAGGTGGGGCGCTTGCAAAACTGGTTGTAGAACGCCTTCAGCTTTTCAGCGACTTCCGGATCTGCAACGGTTCGATCAACATGGCTTCGAATCTGCTCCATGGTTTTAAAATCCGCCAGTTGAGGCAAATCACCGAGTTGATCAGCGTCCAGATCGCCCTGTTGGACCAGTGTTCGTATATTGCGCGCCATGCGCGTCCAACCCTCATCCTCGAACTCAGGATCGATCTCACCGCCGATCAACGCTTCTCCAAATCTTTTTTGGCGGGCGGCTTGCCAGCCCGGCTCAAGATCAGCGGCCCATTGAGGATCTGTCTCGGAATTGTTCCGAACGTCCACAGAAGACGGCGTACGTTGGAACACATACAACTGTTCTGCACTTGCACCCAGTGACGGAACACATTGCACCGCGGTTGCACCGGTACCAATGATGGCAACTTTCTTATTCGCGAGTTTCTCGAGCTGGCCTTCCGGCCCACCACCGGTGTATTCATAGTCCCAGCGACAGGTGTGGAAGTTATGGCCTTTAAATTTTTCCACGCCAGGTATGCCGGGCATTCTCGGGCGATTGGCCGGACCAGTTCCCAGACAAACATACCGCGCCTTCATTTCATCACCCCGGTTAGTCGAGACGAGCCACAAAGAGGTTTCTTCATCCCAACGAAGCTCCGTCACCGAAGTTTGAAAGATCGCATCCTTGTACAAGTCAAAGTGTCTTCCGATGCGTTGTGCGTGTTCATAGATTTCCGGCGCATAGGAGTAACGCAACTTTGGCACGTATCCAGTTTCTTCGAGTAACGGCAGGTAGCTGTAGGATTCAATATCGCATTGCGCGCCGGGGTATCGATTCCAGTACCAGGTGCCACCAAAGTCTGCGCCACTTTCTATTATGCGCACACCAGTGACGCCAGACTGAATCAACCGTGTGGCGGTCATCATGCCGACCCACCCACCGCCGATAACAATCACGTCTCGTACGTCTCTTATAGGGTCCCGTTCTATCGTCTCGCTGTAGGGATCATCTGCAAGGAAGGTATTGGCAAACGGCGCGTCATTGGTTACCTCCACAAATTGGGACTCTGCATCCTCTCTTATTCGCCTATCCCGCTCGAGTTGATATCGACGTGTCAGTTCTTCGGGATCAAACGCAAGTGACTCAGAAGCCAATGTTTGTTCGGGCACGGGAATCTCCTCTATCTTTGGTGGGTGCAAAACAACTGTGACATACTTTGTAAACGGTGATTTATACCGATCTAGCCAATTCCGAGTATATACTCGAATTGTAGTTAGAATTCACAGGTCCACAGACTTTCTTGACAAACTTTTCCTACACAAGTTGATGGAGTTTGTGATGAAACAGTACCTTGTATCGAAGATCACGCAGTTAGTCATGTCAATTCTCAAGTGGGTCGACTACCGTATAACCGGCGGTGATAGCGGCATGACAGATGAAGAAGCCATTGCCGCCCCTTACGAACACTATGCTCGTATTCGCGCTCGCGCATCGATAGTACGAACTCATAGAAATCGAGGTTGGATGTTGCTGGACTTTGATGATGTTCAATCCCTGTTGCTTGATCATCGGTTCAGCGCCGATCTTCGGAAAAACCCGTTCCTCTCAAAGATGATTCGTATGGCCGCCGATGGCAGAACCGTCAGTTTTCTAGACAACCCCACTATGCTAAATCTCGATCCACCTGATCACACCCGATTAAGGAAGTTGGCAAACCATGGTTTTGTTCACAAATCCATATTGGCACTGGAACCACGCATTATTTCTCTCGTGGATGAATGCATCGATACTGTTGATGTTGGTTCAGGTAAGCCGTTTGACGTTATTGAGACCTTGGCCAAGCCTTTGCCGGTCAGAGTAATTGCCGAATTGCTGGGGCTTCCCCAGGAAGATGTCTCTCGGTTTCAACAATTATCAACAGATTTTATTGGCATCACCGCTATCGGCAATAGTGAACTCATGGATATCGGCACAGCGGCTGCGGAAGAATTAGAGGCATACTTTGATCAGGTCATCACGCATAAGCGACAGCACCCCGGAGACGACTTAATCTCACAATTGCTTGAGGTTGAAGAGCAGGGTGATCGGCTCGCCGCCAGGGAATTGGTTTCCACCTGCATCGTACTTCTCATTGCAGGGCATGAAACAACCACTCACCTGATTGGCAACGGTATGCATTTACTGCTCGACCATCCAGAGCAAATGCAGCAGTTGCGAGACAACCCTGCGCTGATTCCCAATGCCATCGAGGAAATGTTACGCATCGAACCACCCGTCCAGTTCACAGTGCGTACAGCACTGGAAGATGTTGAATTCTCCGGTCAAAAAATTCGGAAAAACCAACTTGTCATGGCAGTGCTAGCGAGCGCGAATAGAGACCCTAAACGGTTCCCCTTCCCGAATGACTTCGATGTTGCAAGAGAGGATGTGAATCACATTACCTTTGGCTATGGCATTCATCTTTGCCTGGGTATGTCGCTCGCCCGATTGGAGTCAAAAGTCGCTTTTGAACGTTTGCTCGCAAGATTTGACACGATGAGTCTGGCTGAGCAAGACATTGCGTTTGTGCCTGTTCCGTTGAATCGAGGAAGGCAACAATTGCTTGTAAACATCTAAGTGGGATCCTGATTCAACGGAGGCCGGGCTAATCACTGAAAAGGTTTTTGTTCCGCGCAGAGTTGATTTGGCTGTTTGTCCGCGAATGTTTTAGGGTTGTCTAGCTAACAGATGATATTCGCTGCAGCCTTTGGCAGTATAGACCGACAAAGTTGATGCGCGCCCAGGATTCAACGACGCTCCAGGGCGCAACATTTGCCATTCTCACTAGCAACGGCTTGAGTCGACCGACAGGAGGGCGGTGAAATCTAAAGTTTCAGATAAAAGAGTAATGTATGCGTAAAAAAGACAACTTGTTGGCACATTCGTCATCCTTTCTGCAGGAAATCAAGAAGCATCAGCGGGATGCGTTTCGGACGCTTGGGCCGGCGGGTATCATCACCGTGCTAGGTTTTGTTATTACCTTTTTTTTTATTGAGCCCGCACCTCCCAGATCGCTAGTCCTAGCGACGGGCCCGGGGGAGGGCAACTACTATAAGACAGGGCTTGCCTACGCTGAATTTCTGAAACAGAAAGGTATCGACCTGCGGGTGCTGGAAACGGCGGGAAGTCTTGAAAATTTCAACTTGCTTATAAACGACGAGGATGTCGATCTTGCCATCGTGCAAGGGGGGGCTACGCCTGCTGGTTTCGATAAATCCGCAGTAGAATCGTTAGCAAGTCTTTACCTTGAGCCTGTTTGGATATTTCACCGTCCAGCACTTGAGCTTTCAAGCTTGCGTGACTTTTCTAAACTCCGAATCTCCGTCGGAGATGTCGGTAGTGGAACCCAGGCTCTAGCGGAGCTCTTATTTGAAGAAAACGGCGTGTCTTCCGCTGATGGTGCAACGCGCTTTATCAACGCTGGTGCGACAGAATCAATAGAGATGCTAGAGCGTGGCGAAGTTGATGCAATTGTCCTTGTTGTATCCCCGCAAGCGCCGGTAATAAGGCAGTTGTTGCTTCAAGAAAGGTACCGACTGTTTAATTTTGAAAGACAGGACGCATATTCGAAGAGGTTTGGTTTCCTCGAGTCGGTTACTATCGAAAGAGGGGTGATTGACCTCAATATGGATTTGCCAAGAAGAAAACTTAGCCTGATTGCCCCTTATGCCAACCTTGTCGCAACGCCTTCAATGCACGATGCGCTTATACCTCTGTTGTTGGATGCGGCGACAATCGAGCATTTTTCGGGGGGGTTAATTATGAATGCCGGCGAGCTACCGTCACTGATAGGGTCTGAATTTGGGAACAACGAGGTGGCGCGGGAGTACATCAAGCATGGTCCCTCGCTTTTCCAGCGACATCTAAACTTCTGGGTCGCGTCGCTGATCGATCGTGCGAAAATAATGCTGATTCCGTTAATCGCGTTGCTTTTTCCACTGATTAAACTCGCACCTCCAATTTACCGCTGGCGAATTCGATCAAGGATATACCGGTGGTATGCGATCCTTAAGGGCATGGACCAGCGTCTTTCTAATAGCAGCACGTTGGAACGCCAAAAGTTTGGGCTTCAATTATTGGAGATGGAGTCTGAGCTCTCAGAACTTGATGTTCCGCTGTCCTACATGCAGGAGTTTTACAATCTTCACCTTCATATTGATTTAGTAAAGAGGCGCCTGAAGGAAGTTGAACGTGTGGATAGCACCGCTTAACGACAAAAGTTACGGGTCAGATTAAGTACAATGATGGTTTAATTTTTAGCTCAAGAAGGAAGGCTTCTTTCTTGAGGTAGAGCGCTTTGCTGAAAGCCTAGTGCGCCAACGCCTGTCCCGGGGGCATGATCCAACATGCAGCCCTTTTTTGCTGTAACGGGGCTTTCAGTTGGAATACTGCTAACATTTGTTCGACTGACACGTCGCCGCTTTGTTGCAATGTGACTGCATTAGTCTGCGGGCTCCATGGGCGACAGGAGATGGATGCCGTGAATACTGCCATCTGCATTCACTGAAATGTAATCCGTCCCGCGTCGGTAGACCGGCCCGCATCTTTTCTCGCCAATGGCTTCCGGTATCCCGCTATGGATCACCACACAACGCTGCCCATTTTCGGTATACCACTGGCCGGTCACCGTGCCGGAAGCGCTGTCATTGGACCAGTGGTTGATCAGCCTGCCGTCTTCATACCAAAGATTAGTAGCCGTTGTAGCGGCTGAATCCTGGACCTGTGCAGTATCCCGCACATTAGAGAAAGTTTGCTGGATCTCTGCGGTAGATAAACGTATTGAATTTTCAGGCTGCGCACTGATGGAATTGGGAAACATTGCCGCGAGCAGTGAGGAAAAGAGTGCATAAGCGCTACTTTTCATAATATCCTCTCGGTCGAAAAGTTTGTTGGCACCATGATTGGCGCGGGCCTGGTGCATAGCAATGTAAAGTAACACGAACTTTGGCGATCCGCGTCAGATGGCAAGGTGGACTTAATTCGAAGGCCATTGAGCAACCTCAGTGGGGTTTGGGGCTTAACTCTGCTTTACATGCACATCCATCTGGGGGTACGGAATTGACAGTCCTTCGTTCTCGAAGTTGCGATAAACTTCTTCATTCATCTTGAAATACACGCCCGAATAGTCTGCCGCTACCACCCAGACTCTCACGACAATATTTACTGAACTATCAGCCAGCTCGGCCAGAGCCATAAAGGGTTCTGGGTCCTGCAGAATTCTCTCGTCGGCAGCGATCAATGTATTAAGTACTTTATAAGCCTTGTCCAGATCATCGCCGTAGCGAATACCGAAGGTCCAATCGACTCGGCGGGTGGGCTGGGTCGAATAATTGATCATGGCGCCATTGGCAAGCGGGCCATTAGGTATTAGCACAGTCTTGTTGTCAGATGTGGTTAGCACGGTAGTAAAAATCTGAATCTCCTTGACTGAGCCGGTGTAGCCCTGAGCTTCGATAAAATTGCCAACCTTGTAGGGTTTAAACAAAAGGATCATTACCCCGCCGGCAAAATTCTGTAGGGTTCCAGATAGCGCCATACCAACCGCGAGACCTGCCGCACCAAGAATCGCAATGAAGGAAGTCATCTCGATCCCCAGCATTCCCAGAGCGCTGACATACACCATGAACCGCAGGAGAATCGAAAACATGCTGGTAAGAAAGCTCTTCAGCGATGGGTCGACAGCGCTCTTGTCGAAAACCTTTCCGATTATCCGGATCGACATCTTTACAATATAGAGTCCGACCACGAGGGTGGCTATCGCGGAAAGCAATTGCAAACCGTAAGTTACAGCCAATGAAGTGAGAGCTGTGGTATCAAATTCCATGGGTGTTTCCTTCGTCGGGTAGGGGTTGTTTTTAGCCTCACAAAAAATGGGAAAGTCGTTACGGCCCTCCCATGCCTACAGAAATCTGAGAAAAGCCAGCAGTTGCGCCTGCACCGCAGTGCCCGTATTGGCATAAAGGCCTGGCATCAGGGATCCATCTGTACTCTGAATTCGAACCGCCAATTCTGTTTCTGAAGTCAGGAAGTTTAAACCGCATTTATCCACAATTTCAAAAGTATCTTGATTGGTTTTTGCGAAAAGAAGCCCGCGAGCTATTTTTTGGTGGAGGATGGTCGATGCCAGACCGGGCAGTCATCGCCTGTACGATGGTACGCCACCCACGGTAATGACTTCGACCCCAATTAATGGCTTGAATATAACCTGTATTTGCCGGATGCCCCTTTACTCGTCTAACCCCGAATTGAATCGACGCACTCTCGCAGATTGAGCTAGACTAGTATTTTCAACAGACATCATTCGGAGAGAAACTGTGATTACATTGTTCCGGTTTGGTCCGGCCTGGGGAAAATTTGGGTGCATCAGTCAGTTTGTACTAAAAATTGAGACTTACTTGCGCATGGCGGATATCGAATTTGAAACCAAAAGCCTTGGCCTGGGCTTTGCCGAGACCGCTCCTAAAGGCAAGCTTCCCTACATAGAGCACGAAGGCACTCAGATAGCCGATTCCAGCATCATTGTCGATTACCTGAAAGAACATTTCGGTGATTCTCTGGATGAGGCGCTTAGTAGCAGTGAGCGAGCTAAGGGCCATACAATCAAGCGCATGATCGAGGAGCATATTTGGTGGATCATGGCGCGCGAGCGATGGTGGGCGCCCGAGAATCCATATCGGGACACTCCGGGGATGCTGAAAGAGCTCGATCAAGCGAGTTATGAAGAAGCACGGGATGATAGTCGGCGCAAATGTATTGAGCATGGTGTAGGGGCTTTTACTGAAGACGAGCTCGACAAACGTGGTAGGGAGGACCTGGATGCCCTTTCAATATTTTTGGGCGAGCACTCATATATTCTTGGAGATCAGCCGACCTCTGTTGATGCCACGACATATGCTTTCTTATGGCAGATTATGAATGGCCCGTACGCCTCGCGGCTCAAGGATGCGGCTCAAGAACACGACAACTTGTCGGCTTATGTCCAGCGCATGAGCAAGGAGTGGTTCGGAAACGATCCGATGTCGCTGGAACGAGAGGTATCATAAGCGTGAGTGCTAACCTTTGATTGCCTTAGCCGTGGGAGATCGACTGTTCTGTTTCCCGGATCAAGCACCCTGAGGAGAAAACTATCGCTAATGCAAATGTCAGTTTCACTGGCGAATTTCACTTTCTAACACCAGAGACAGAATCTTCTCTCTACCGAAATGACCGTGTGCGCATGACTCGCGACGATCGTGGTAACTTTGTAGATAGCGAAGGCGTAGAAACCGAGTCCCGCCAGATCGTGGTAAAAGATGCACGGCAACTCCCGCCCGAAAATACGATGAGTTTGATGCGAAATGGTTTTGAGTTGCTGGAAAAAGCCGTGCCAAGCTACGATTTTTTGGATCATGAAGAAGTCATAACCAGTTACTATCGAGACTGCGAGGAAATTGTCGCGGAGGCAACAAGTGGGAAAGTATGGGCTTTCGACCATAATATCCGTTCGGCCGGGGGGTTGGCTGATAAGCGTAGGGTCAAAGGAGGGCAAGACGTCCAGGGCCCGGCACATATTGTTCACGGCGACTATACGTTACGTTCCGCTCGGGACCGACTCAGACAATTAACCCAGGCCTCTAGTGTTAACGACACGCTCAGACAGGTCGTGCCAAAGGGCCATGGGTTGATTCCCGAAGAAGCGGCAAACTCGGCTCTCAAGGACGGTGGTCGATTCGCAATCATAAATGTGTGGCGTAATATTGAAGCTGTGCCGGTTGCGACCCACCCACTAGCTTTGTGCGACGGACAGAGCGTCCAGCCTGAAGACCTTGTTGTATTCGAGATTCACATGCCTGACCGGGTAGGTGAGAACTATTGGGCGAAGTACGATGAGCGGCATTTGTTCTATTGTTACCCGGCCATGACGCGCAGCGAAGCATTGCTGATCAAACAGTGGGATTCTGCGGGATTGCTGGCACAAAGTGGGGGCACGAAAGCTGACCGCATGGCTGACGGCCCTTGCACGTTCAGTTTTCACAGTGCATTTTATGATGCACAAACGCCTAAGGATGCCCCAGATCGATGGAGCATCGAGGTTCGATGCATGGTTTTGTATTGATAACTGTCCTCGAACGTCAACGATGCTAGAACAGCCGAGGGCCTGCTATCAGCAAGCGCCTCATTGTTAGATCTCGTTCTCGCGTGACGTGCACTTAGGGGATTACCAACGAGTATGTGTGAGTACCCCGGTTCGCGTTTCGATGGCCTCCAGCGCGTCAAGAATCAGGTCTTCTCGAAAGCGACGTCCAACGAGTTGTAAACCCGCCGGCCTGTTTTCCACAAGGCCCATAGGGACGCTTCCCGCAGGCAAACCCATGTAGTTGATCCCATAGCTATAGATGCCTGAATCAAATATGTCTTTAGCGCCCTCGAAGGTTTCGTCATAGTCATAATCGTAGGTAGGGCGCATGAGAAAAGGGGTAAGAATAAGAGGATACTTATCAAGGAAGATGTTCCAATCGCGAACAAGGCCAGTTCGCTCACCAACGCCTAACATATAGCCCTGATGGTCGACCATTTCAGAAATTTCATAGTAATAGTCGAATATCCGCTGAATCGTCTCGCTGCCAAATTGCTGTGCTATCGGGCCCAGGCCATCTTTGATCTCACGGATAGCGACACTAAACCAGGCCTTGGCGGCTGGTAGTACTGACGGAACATCTGTTTCGATAACATCGTAACCCGCGTCGCGCAGCATATCGGCCGCATTATCAAGCCCGGAAAGAATGTCGGGATGGACAGGATAGCCGTGGTTTTCTTTGGTAAAGGCGATTTTGCGGTTATCCAGGGATGGTCCCAGGAACGGTACAGGCATCCACCAGGGATCGCGCGGGTCGGCGCCTGCCATAATTTCTGTTGCAAGCCTGACATCTTTGACCTCTCGGCATATCGCGCCTTGAACTGACATCAATTGTGAGAGCAGCCCGCGTTCCGCTTGCGCTGAGGGGTTGAAGGACGCTATTCGACCCAGCCCCGGCTTAACCGTTGCACAGCCACAGGCAGATGCAGGGAAACGCAGTGAACCCCCGATATCATTGCCATGATGGACAGGCCCAAAACCAGCCGCGCAAGCCGAACCGGCGCCGCCAGAAGACCCGCCCGGCGATGCCCGGTCATCCCAGGGGCTCTTGGTCAGCCCATAGAGAGGGTTGTCGGTCGTGCCGCGCATAGAGAACTCTGGTGTGTTGGTTCTCCCAATGATGACTGCGCCCGCTTTTTTGAGGTTGGCAACCACGGGCGAATCGCCCGGGGCGATATTGTCTTTCAGAGCTGGTATGCCGTTATTGTTCGACATCCCTTCCACATCGACATTGACTTTGATCGACGTTGGGATTCCATCAAGGGGTTTCAGTTCCTGACCACGGGCAACCTTTTGGTCAACCTGTTGCGCTTGAGCCAGGGCTTGCTCTGGGAAGATTTCAACGAGTGCGTTTAAACCCGGGTTAGCTTCGGCAATTCTCGCCAGCGTGCTTTCGATGATCTCCGTTGCGGAAAATTGCTTGGAGCGAAGCCCTGCGGATAGATCAACCGCGCTTTTTTGCCATAACGCCATATCGATGTCCCTATTATTGATGTCCCTATTATTGATGTCTCAACTATTAGAGAGACAGTCTAGCACGCACAGGAAACAACCCCGGGTGTCTTATCGAGGCAGTGTTGGGGATAGGAAATTGGAGGGGCTTTGTGAAATATCTGGCAAGGACTACTTTCCTTGCCAGTTCGGTGGCCGCTTCTCAGCAAATGCTCTGGGCCCTTCGACCGTATCTTCAGCTCGCCGCCATTTGTAAAAAGCAGGATATCCTTCTTGCTCGCGCATGGCAGCCGCCAGGTCTGATTCACCAAGGCCCGACAACATGGCTTCTTTGGAGGCTGCGACGGACAACGGCGCACAGCGTAAGATTTTTTCACAAACTTCATCCACCGTCTTATCAAGCGCTTGGGTATCAACAACCTGATTGACAAAGCCCATACGAAAGCCTTCATCAGCCGACACGCGGTCTGCGGTAAGCACCATCCCCATCGCTTGTTTCAGACCAATTTGTCGTGCCAACCGGTGAATACCGCCACCCAGAGCGACAGCACCCACCAAAGGCTCTGGCAGCCCAAAACTTGAACGATGGGTTGCGACAATAATGTCGCAAGCCAGCGCCACCTCAAAACCTCCACCCAACGCAAAGCCATCAACCGCGGCAATCAGTGGCTTGTTCAGATCGAACCGTTCAATCAATCCTGCGTAGCCGCTTTTCGGATAGGCTTTAAAGCCACCAGCCGCAATGGTTTTCAAATCACTGCCAGCACAAAAAGCACGATCGCCAGCTCCACGAATAACCGCTACAAACTCATTCTCATCTTTTGAAAAAACATCAAATGCATCCTGAAGTTCGTGGTGCATCTCTGGCGTAATGGCATTCATAGCATCGGGGCGATTAAGCAATACACTGGTAACGTGATTTTGTTTAGTTACTTTTATGCACTCATATGACATCGTCCAATTACCCCGATTAAACACCAAATGACATGACGCTTGGCGACTTAGGCGGCGGCGCTAGAGCGCGACCCAATTCGTTCGTAAAGCGCTCCTATATTTTTGTTGGCCTCGTTTAGCGGCTGCCCCACCTGTGAACCAAACTCAAGAAAGACAAACAACATAATATCTGCAAGCGTAAACCGGTCACCACATACAAACTCTTTTCCCTCCATTAAACCATCGAGCCACGTTATTTTTTCCTGCGCGAGATCCTTCAGGTCAGAAGCTGCGTGAGGAATAAGCGTCATCCGATCTTTAAAAATGGGTTGGCCTTCGGCATAACGAAAACCGTTCGCGAGAGGTTCAAGAATGCCCAAATCAATACGCCGCATCCACATCCGAGTTTCAGCACGCTCCTCTGGTGTGGTACCAATTAGACTTGTTCCTCCGTCTTTGTCATCGAGGTATTCGCAGATACAGGTAATCTCGGCGATGACATCGCCATTATCGAGTTCAAGTGCAGGAAGCTGCCCACCGGGATTCAGTTTCAAGTAATCACCTTGTCGGTTTGCGCCAGCCATAAGATCGACTTCTTCAAGGTCGACTTCGATGCCACGCTCTGCCATATACATCCTGACTACTTTTGGGTTTGGTCCAACTGAGTTAAATAGCTTCATCACTTTTCCTTTGTTAGTGTTTTTTAATGGTCATTTGATTGTCATGTGAACAGGCCGGGTCTTTGGCAACGAGGAAATTGCCCCTTTTTACTGGCTTACCGTGCACTTTCGTTTCCCTAAGGCCCATGGTCACCGAACTGCAAAGATACTCCAATTCTACTTTGGCTAATAGACCAAAGGGAAAATGACTTAAGTGCAAGGAGGATAGGGAGTTTAAACGCACTTATCCCGAATATTAATAGCATCCTGATTGGTTCATTTGCGAAGATAAGTCACAGGGGGCGTTTTTTGGTCGAGGATGGTCAATGTCGTAATAGCCGGCGATCTTCTGTCTTAGAGGCGGCCGGATTGATCATCTCCTAATCGAACAGTTCTGCCGGGCTTCTGTAGTTATGGTAGCCAAGCGGTCCAGCGTCCATGTCACCATCGTAGTAAGCGTATAGGTCATAACCCATTAGAGATCTGAC
>Ga0208948_1000172_pt1 | contig 31362 bp, 26 predicted proteins | sample AOAMet11_17_M020_2_FD_188228 | JGI IMG/M metagenome (GOLD analysis project Ga0208948, IMG submission 188228) | Ammonia-oxidizing marine microbial communities from Monterey Bay, California, USA - CAN11_17_M020 (SPAdes) | ecosystem: Environmental > Aquatic > Marine > Intertidal zone | place...
ATTATGCAACTGGTGATGCTACAATAGCACTTGGAAAAGAGAATTGGGCTGAAGGAGCAAGTACAGTAGCTATTGGCTATAAAAATCATGCTGCTGGAGGTGGGTCTGTTTCTTTAGGTCAAGAAAATATTGCTTGGGGTACAACAAATTTTACGGCTGGCTATCAAAATATTGCAGGGGACATAAATGCAAATATTGGAACAGCAGGAAGCGCTACAGCAATAGGTTTTCAAACTATAGCATCAGGAAGAAGTTCATTTAGTGCAAATAAAAATACTTCAGCAATTAATCAAGCATCAGCTGCTCTTGGAATATCTACTTTGTCAGATAACTTTGGCATGCTTGCAATTGGGGTGAATAATGAAGCAGGGATTGGAGATACTTCAATTGATCCAAATGATTATGGCGGATATTATTATGCTGACGGTACTTATACAGGATCAAATCCTGGCGTTGCATTTGTTGTTGGGAATGGAGATATTGATTCCTCAACTGGAAAAGGTGGAAACAACCCTTCAAATGCATTTATAATAAGTTATGATGGTAATGCTACGCTAGCAAATAATTTAACCATAAATTCTGATGCAAGATTAAAGTCTAACATAGTTACTCTTGGAAGTACACTGTCTAGACTTTTATTAATTGATGGAAAAAGCTACACAATGAAGGCTAATGAGTCAATTTCTAAAATTGGACTTCTTGCTCAAGAGTTGCAAGCCGTTTTTCCAGAACTGGTAAAAACAGCAAATAATTCTGAAGGTACATTATCTATCAACTATCAAGGAATGATCCCTGTATTACTTAATGCTATTAAAGAGCAACAAACTCAAATTGAAGAACTTAAAGCTTTAATTAAAAAATAAATGAGACTTCTTTTATTAGGCTTTAGTTTTTTTTATTTGATGTGTAGTTCCAGTGCAAAAGGATTGGAAGAAAGCGATCATTTTAACGTGAGTTTAGACTTTGAGGCTCGTACATCAATTTTAGTGTCAAAAATGACCTTAGAGGAAAAAATATCACAGTTAGGAAATAATGCCCCTGCAATTCCAAGGTTAGGAGTACTAGAGTACAATTGGTGGAATGAATGTCTCCACGGAGTTGCTAGAGCTGGAACTGCAACAGTTTTCCCTCAAGCAATTGGAATGGCTGCAACGTTTAATCCAAATCTTATAAATGACGTTGCTGTTGTTATAAGCGATGAAGCTCGTGCAAAACATCATGAAGCTTTAAGGAATAATGATTACAGTCAGTATAAAGGCCTTACTTTCTGGTCTCCTAATATTAATATTTTTAGAGATCCTAGATGGGGTCGAGGTCATGAGACTTATGGCGAAGATCCTTATCTAACTGGGCAAATTGGGACACAATTTGTTAAAGGATTACAAGGAAATGATCCAAAATACCTAAAATTAGTAGCAACAGCTAAACATTTTGCTGTCCATAGTGGACCAGAATCAGAAAGACATTTTTTTAATGCCAATGTAAACCAAAGGGATTTGTGGGAAACTTACTTACCTGCATTTAAAGATTTAGTTGTTGGCGCAAATGTTTACTCAGTAATGGGTGCATACAATAGAGTTAACGGGGAATCAGCTAGTGCTAGCAATTATCTGTTACAAGAAATTCTACGTGATAAATGGGGGTTTAACGGTTATGTTGTTTCGGATTGTGGTGCTATTAATGATATTCATGCAAATCATAAAATAGTAAAAACACCAGAAGAGTCTGCGGCCTTAGGAGTAATTACAGGTTGTGATTTAAATTGCGGTGGTATATATCAAAGGTATCTTCAAGAATCTGTTACATTGGGATTGATTTCAGAAAAAGAAATTGACATAGCAGTTTATAGATTATTTCTAGCGAGAATGAAGTTAGGAATGTTTGATCCTGCTGAAATTGTTTCTTATGCACAAATCCCTTTCGACATTAATAATAGTCAAAAACATGATGAGCTATCATTAAAAACTGCTCAGAGTTCAATGACGCTTTTAAAAAATAATGGAGTACTACCAATTGACATAAATAAAATCAATAAAATTGCAGTTGTTGGACCTAACGCAGATAATATAAACGCATTACTTGGAAATTACCACGGCACCCCTTCAAGCCCAGTGACCTTTATAAATGGTTTAAATGATTATGTTGGTAAAAGAGCTGAAATAACTTACTCCATAGGGGTAGATTTAGTAAAAGATGGGGCTGATGGTTCAAACTTACTGAGTGATTCAATTATTAAAGATGTTAAAAAAGCAGATTTAGCAATTTTTGTGGGAGGTTTAGATGCCACATGGGAAGGTGAAGAAATGCCTGGAGGAATTAATGTAGATGGATTTTATAACGGAGATAGAACAAGAATTGAGATGCCTGAAATTCAACAAAAAGCAATTAAGGCCATGATTGATACAGGAACTCCTGTTGTATTAGTTTTAATGGCAGGAAGCTCAATTGCATTAAGTGGATTAGAAAAAGAATTAGATGCTATTTTAATGGCATGGTATCCAGGCCAAAGAGGTGGTGATGCTACAACTAGTGTTTTATTTGGAGATTACAATCCAGGCGGAAAACTACCAGTAACTTTTTATAGCTCAACATCTGAATTACCTGATTTTAAAGATTACAATATGCAGGCGGGAAAAGGATTTACTTACCGCTATTACAAAGGCGAGGCTCTTTACCCATTTGGACACGGATTAAGCTATACTAATTTTAAATATTCTAAGCTAACAACAGATAAGACGAATATAAATGAAAAAGAAAATTTTAAAATATCGTTTAATGTTAAAAATATTGGAGATTATGATGGTGATGAAGTTGTTCAGGTTTATATAAAAGATCTTGAGTCAAAACTCAAGATGCCCATTAAACAGTTAAGAAGCTTTAAGCGCGTCTCATTAAATAAAGGAGATGAAAAAACAATTGAATTTGAATTAAACCCAATGAATGACCTTCGTTATTATGACCCTATTAAACAAAGGTATTTAGTTGATAAAGGAAGTTTCGAAATTCAAGTAGGTTCTTCAAGTCAAGATATTCGATTGAAGAAAATCATATATGTTGATTAAAATGAAAGATATGTTCATAAAATATTTACAAAATCGAGTATTATTAATTCCCTTCATTTTAATAGCAATACTTTCAAATCAAATTAAAGTACATAGTCAAAGCATCAATACAAATGAAGTATTACTAAACACTAAAATTGACAGCATAATTTCAATCCTAACTATCGAAGAAAAAATTGCAATGTGCCATGCGCAGTCCAAATTTAGTTCAGCTGGTGTTCCTAGAATTGGAATTCCTGAATTATGGATGTCTGACGGCCCTCACGGAATTCGACCTGAAATGAATTGGGATAATTGGGATTATGCAAATTGGACCAACGATTATGTAACTGCGTTTCCAGCTTTAACATGCTTGGCAGCTACTTTTGATCCTAATTTATCCAAAAAATACGGAGTTAGTTTGGGTGAGGAAGCTCGATATAGAAAAAAAGATGTTCTGCTTGGCCCTGGAGTTAATATTTATAGAACTCCACTAAATGGCAGAAACTTTGAATATTTAGGTGAGGATCCTTTCTTGGCCTCAGAAATGGTAGTTCCATACATTCATGGAGTTCAGCAAAATGGAGTTGCAGCTTGCGTGAAACACTATGCTCTTAATAACCAAGAGCACTGGAGAGGTCATATTAATGTAGAAGTGAGCGATAGAGCTTTACATGAGATTTATTTACCAGCCTTCAAAGCTGCGATAATTGAAGGTCAATCTTGGTCCATAATGGGTGCATACAATAAATTTAGAGGTGAGCATTGTTGTCATAATCAAATTCTATTAAATGATATTTTAAAGAACAAATGGGCATTTGATGGGGTTGTAATTTCAGATTGGGCTGGTACTCATAATACTAATCAAGCGATACATAATGGATTAGATATTGAAATGGGAACTCCATCAAACAAAAAAATTTCCAAAAGATATCCCTACAATAATAATTTCTTAGGGCTTAGTTTTTTAGAAAAAATAAACGCTGGTGAGGTAAAAGAAGATCTTTTAAATGATAAAGTGAAAAGAATTCTTCGATTAATGTATAGGACAACACTAAATCAAAATCGTCCATTAGGTAGTATCAATAATAAAGCGCATTCAAACACAGCTTATAGGGTTGCAACTGAGGGAATCGTTTTATTAAAAAATGAAGACAATCTTCTGCCAATAGATATTTACAAAAAACTAAACATAGCCATTATTGGTGAAAATGCTAATAAGTCGATGACTGTTGGTGGTGGATCTTCAGAATTAAAAGTAGCTTATGAAATTTCACCTGTTGAAGGATTAAAAAAACATTTTAAAAATGCAAATTTTAAATTTTCAACTGGCTATAACTCTAATGGAAATGAAGGTGAAAACTACAGACTCTATAACGAGGCATTGTCCATTGCTAAAGAATCTGATATTGTTTTTTTTATTGGTGGTTTAAATAAAAACTCTTCTCAAGACTCTGAAGGATCGGATAGACAGCAATACAATCTACCCTATAATCAAGATGGCTTAATAAAATCTATTTCTAAGGTTAACAAAAATATAGCAGTTATTTTAATTAGTGGAAATGCGATAAGTATGCCGTGGTTATCTAATGTAAAAACAGTTATGCAATCTTGGTATCTTGGAAGTGAAGCTGGTAATGCCATAGCTTCAGTCTTAAGTGGACAAGTTAACCCCTCAGGAAAACTTCCATTTACCTTTCCAAAAAAATTAATGGATAATGGAGCCCATTATTATGGGGAATTGTCCTATCCGGGAAACGGTGAAACTCAATTTTATAAGGAAGATATTTTAGTTGGTTATCGCTGGCATGATACAAAAAAGATAAAACCTAATTTTGCTTTTGGACATGGACTTTCATATACTTCTTTTGAATTATCTAAAATAAATTCAAATAAAAAATCTTTCTCAGCAAGAGATTCAATTAAAATAAGTTGTGTAGTAAAAAATACTGGAACTGTAAAAGGGTCTGAAGTTGTTCAAGTTTATATTGGGAAAAAGAATTCAAAAGTAAAAAGAGCTTTAAAAGAGTTAAAAGGGTTTGAAAAAATATCTGTATTACAAGGCGAATCTAAAAAAATTGAAATTAAAATTGGTGTAAGTAAACTTGCCTTTTATGATGAAAAAAAATCTGATTGGGATATTGAAAAAGGAGAATATATAGTCTATGTTGGTAATGCCTCTGACAATATTTCCAAAGAATTAAAAATCACAATTATATAAATAATCTTTAATACAAATTAATTTATAATAACTCCATCTGCTAAGAAAGATATTTTGTATTCTGGCTGAGTTATTTTTTCAATTTCTTCAATTGATTTATTTGCATCTTCGGCGTAATGTCTAAGAAGATCAACACTGATTGTGTCTTTCTTTGCTATTCCTTGCATAACAACTCTATTGTTTTCTTGCCCTTGTTTTGGAACAAAAAATCCATAATCTTTAAATCTAACCAAAATCGTATCCTGGTCTACTCTCACATTCATCCAACATCCTTTTTTTGGACATGTTGACAAAATAGTTCCCTCTATTTTAGTTTCAACTTCAGCTTGATTTTCAGTTAAATTTTTGACCTTAACAAAGTCACTAATATTATTTGATGTGATTTTTTCACCGTAAAAGTTTAGTTCTTTGGGTTGACTTTCATTACAGGACAAAAGTGAAAGAAAAAATATAGCTATTATCAATTTATTCATCTGAAATGTTTTAATTAAAGTTCAAATATAATTAAACTAAATTAGCATGATAAGAAAGTTTTTATGAAAAAAATATTTCTGCTAACTTTTTTTTGTTAAATAATGTCTTTTAATGATTCTAAAAAAAACATAATCGGAGATCATTTTCTGTTGACAAAAAATAATAATAACTAATAATTATTTGCGTTATATTTACCGATAAATTAATACAATACATACAAAATGAGAAAGCTAATTTTTATTCCAGCGCTATTACTTATAGTTGCCTGCCAACAACAATCAAATATGGATCCAAACATTAATCCATTCTTTCAAGAATGGGACACTGCATATGAAGTTCCTCCTTTTATGGATATCAAAGATGAGCATTACATGCCTGCATACAAAAAAGGAATGGAAGAAAACCTATCGGAGATTGATGTGATAGTGAACAATACAGAAGCTCCAACTTTTAGCAATACAATTGAAGAACTTGAAAGGACAGGAAAACTTCTTGGCAAAGTGTCTCGTGTTTTTTCTAACTTGGCAAGCTCAAATACAAACCCTCAACTACAAGAACTTCAGCGTGAGTTGAGTCCAATGCTTTCGGCTCACTACGATAAAATTTCACTAAACGAAGAATTGTTTAAACGTGTGGAGTCTATATGGCAAGAAAGAAACGCTATTGATCTAACAAGTGAACAACATAAGTTGTTAAATGATACTAGAAAACAATTTGTTCGAAGTGGCGCACTCATGAATGAGGAAGAAAAAAAGCAAATCACAGAAATTAATTCTAAGATTTCAGGGCTATCAACATCTTTTGGCCAAAATCTTTTAGCAGAAACAAATGGTTTTGAACTTATTCTTGAGAAGTCAGATCTAGATGGTTTATCTGAAGGAATCATAGCTGCAGCTTCTGAAGCTGCATCTCAAAAAATGGAAAAAGCAGAAACAAAGCAAGAGGGAGAAAAATATAAAGATAAGTTTGTATTTACACCACACAGAAGTAGTATGTACCCTTTTTTAACAGAGTCTACACGTCGAGATTTAAGAGAACAGCTTTATAATTCATATGTAATGCGTGGAGATAATAATAATGAAACTGACAATAAAGAGATTGCTGCACAGATAGCAAAACTAAGAGCTGAAAGAGCAGAGATTATGGGCTATAAATCACACGCTCATTTTGTTTTAGATGATAACATGCTTAAGACACCAGAAGAAGTTTATGATTTACTAACAAAACTTTGGGACCCAGCTGTTAAAAGAGCTAAAATAGAAATTGCTGATATGCAAGCAGTTGCAGATGCAGAAGGACAAACTTTTGAAGTTGCAGCTTGGGATTGGTGGCACTATTCTGAAAAAGTTCGTAAAGAAAAATATAATCTTGATGAATCTGCAATCAAACCTTACTTATCCCTAGATAATGTTCTAGAGGGAGTTTTTAGTACAACAAATAAGCTTTGGGGGTTAAGCTTTACTGAAATTTTTGACATAGACCTTTATCATCCTGATGCTCGAATTTGGGAGGTAAAAGATAAGGATGGAAGTCATTTAGGAATATTCATTGGAGACTACTTTACAAGATCAAATAAACGTGGAGGAGCCTGGATGAGTAGCTTTAAAGGCCAATCTAATCTGGATGGGAGAGAGCGTCCTATTATTGTAAATGTTTGCAACTTTCCAGCCCCAGTTGGAGATAAACCAGCTTTATTAAGCTTTGATAATGTAGTTACCTTATTTCACGAATTTGGACATGCTATGCACGGTACATTAACAGATGTTACTTACGGAAGCATGGCAGGAACTTCTGGACCAAGAGACTTTATCGAATTACCATCACAACTGTTAGAACACTGGGCAAGTGAACCTGAGGTTTTGAAGTCGTTTGCTACTCATTACGAGACTGGAGAGGCAATTCCTGACGACTTAATTGACAAACTATTAAACGCTTCTAAATTTAATCAAGGATTTATCAATACAGAATACTTGGCAGCTTCATTATTAGATATGGATTGGCATTCAATTTCTGCTGAGCAAGCCCAACAATTAGACGCGAACAAATTTGAATCAGAATCTCTTAAAAAATATGGTTTGTTAGATGAAATTGCACCTCGATACAGAACAACTTATTTTGCTCATATATTTTCAGGGGGATATTCATCTGGATATTACAGCTATGTTCACGCCGCTGTACTTGACTCAGATGCGTTTGAAGCTTTTAAAGAAGCTGGTGATGTTTTTGATGCAGAATTATCCTCAAAATTAAGAGAAACAATATATTCTAAAGGCTCGACAGAAGATGCAATGGACTTGTTTGTAAACTTTAGAGGAAGAAAAGCAATCATCGAGCCACTATTGAAAGTTAGAGGACTAGACGGTTCTAATTAAATTGAATGAGTCTTGTTAGTACTTTTTCAATAGCATTATTATATGTTTATGAGGGTTCATGAGATCATTATTTTTTGTTTTTTGTTTTGCGTAAGTTTTAACGCTTACTCGCACAACCCTGAAGATTTTGTTATTGCTGAAATTGAGCGTGGACAAATGAATTTTGAAAACGAAGAAATTGCAGCAGAATATGGCGCAGCTCTGAAAAGGCAAAGGGCTCGACGTTTGGCTGCAATGCCTCTTTATAAAAAGTTCTACATTTTTGTAAAAGCAGGCTTTGAGCACATAATACCCCAAGGGCTAGATCATATTCTTTTTGTCTTAGGTTTATTTTTCTCATGTATAACTTTTCGCTCATTATTATGGCAAGTAACAGCATTTACAGTAGCCCATAGTATTACCTTAGTGCTAGCTGCTCAGGGGCTTGTTCAACTTCGTGGAGATATAGTTGAGATAATAATTGCACTGTCAATAGTTTGGATTGCTATAGAGAACTGTTTGTATAAAGAAACAAGTAAATGGAGATATTTAGTTGTTTTTAGTTTTGGTCTACTTCATGGGCTTGGTTTTGCCGCACTACTAACACAATATGGGCTTCCAAAAGAGAATTTTATTTCATTATTATTAGCTTTCAATATTGGTGTAGAGTTTGGACAATTAGCTGTTTTAGTTATTGCTTTTCTATTAATCAAATTAGTTTTAAGAAAAAATTGGTATAGTAATCAAATTAAAATTCCAGCCTCAATAATAATTGCTCTAGTTGGGCTGTTTTGGTTTGTTGAACGAGTTTTTCAATTTTAAATATTTTAAAATAAATGTCAGATATTAACATTGAGTTTATCGGTTTAATTGCAGCAGTATTAACTACTTCATCTTTTTTTCCACAGGTGATAAAGATTTGGAAGACAAAGCAAACTAAAGACATTTCTACTACAATGTATATTGCAATGATGATTGGGACTTGCTTTTGGTTAGCCTATGGAATACTAATAAATAGTTTTGCTATTATTGTTGCAAATATTGTCTCTGGACTGCTTGTTTTATTTGTGCTTATTTTTAAAATATTCTATAGAAATAACTGATAATTCAAAGGTTATTTAAAATTATATAAGCTTATTCCCTAATAATCAGAGTTTTATATTTAGTATTCAATTATGTTTGAGTGAACTTTAAAACAATTTTTATGAATTATTACTTACACGTTTTACAAAACTTTAATAATTTCTCTGGAAGGGCCAGAAGAAAAGAATATTGGATGTATACTTTAATTTACATGCCAATACTATTTTTAGCAATGTTTGCTGATAATGCATTGGGCACTACTTTTCAGATGGATGTAATGGGGCAATCTGTTGACATTGGTTATGGATGGATCTATGTGATTGTTGGTCTATTGCACTTTTTACCATCTTTATCGGTAGTAGTTAGAAGACTTCACGATGTTGGAAAATCAGGATGGTTTTATTTAATCATACTTATACCCTTAATAGGAATTATTTGGATGTTGGTCTTACTTGTTTCTAACGGAAATGTTGGAGAAAATAAATATGGCGCTGATCCAAAAGCATAACTTCGATTTATAATATAAAAAAAGCCATCTAAATAGATGGCTTTTTTATTTATATCAACCTAAAATAATTTAGGGGAATTTTTATGTTGTTATAGTTTAAAGAAAATTGATAACGTTGGTGTAGCACTCATGTTATTAATTTCACCTTCCCATCCAAAACTCATAGAAGAATCATCTCCTTGTTTTGCATAAGAAAAGATGTTAGCTAATTGGAAATTAACTACTATTTTTTCATTCATAAAGTAGTTCATACCAATACCAGATCCGATTCTAGTTTGTGCATCAGCAAAACTATCTCCGCTTGTTGAACCAAATCCAACGGCCCACCAAACTTTGGTTTTCTCACCAAGATCCATGAAATAATTGTAGTAAGCTAAACCAAAATCAGTATTAGATACTTTGGTCCCATCTACATCCATGCTCATCAATCCTAAAGAAGCTCCAATAGCAGAGTTTTCAGAGATAAAATAAGCAGCTTGAGGAGCGAATGAAGATGTTTTAGTTTCAACACCACTCATGTCCATTGATCCAAATGATACTCCACCACCTAGAACCCAATCTCCTTGTTCGTAGCCATATGTAGCTTCGTCTTGAGCTTGAATAGCTGGAACTGAAATAAACAATAATGTAATAAAAAGTAATAAATTTTTCATAATAATAATTTTTAAAATTAATAGTTTAAGCTACAAATATAATAAAAAATAAGAATATCACAATTTTATAGTAATTAATTTACATTATTCATACTTAAAATACTTAATTGTTCATTATAATACTGTTATTAACAATTGTTTACAACCCTGGTTAATAACACGTTAAAGATGATTATTGGCTAGTATAAAAAACCACCCTTTTTTCTTTAAAAAACAAATAGAAATTACATAAAACTCAAAAATTATCGATTTATAGCCATAAAATTATTGCATAAGTACATTTAAGTAGTAATATTTATCAATAATGAAATTATTATGTATTCAATAATTTGAAATTACCTATCTTTATTAATGCTAATTAATTAATATTCTAATATGCCTAGATATCATAAATTAGGAGAGGTTCCTCTCAAAAGACACACTGCATTTAAAGACAAAGAGGGCAACTTTTATTACGAAGAATTATTTGGAACAATCGGCTTTGAAGGGATGTCATCATTAATGTATCACACCCAAAGACCTACTCAAGTTAAAGAAATATTAAACTCCTACGACGTTTCTCCAAAAATATCTGTAGCCAAAAATATGAAAGCCTTGAAGCTAGAAGGGTTTAAAGTAGATGCTTGTGATGATTTTCTCGATAGCAGAAAATGCATTCTAACCAACTCAGATTGTCAAATTATAGTTGCTGCTCCAAAAAAATCATTGACGGAATACTTTTATAAAAATACAGACTCTGACGAGGTGATATTTGTCCACAAAGGCTCTGGGAAGCTTAGAACAATGCTTGGAAATATTGAATTTAAATATGGCGATTATCTGGTTATTCCCCGAGGAATAATCTATCAGATAGAATTTAAAGATCATAACAATCGACTTTTTATTGTAGAATCAAAAAGCCCTATATACACGCCAAAAAGATATAGAAATTGGTTTGGCCAACATGTTGAAGGAGCGCCTTATTGCGAAAGAGATCTTCACCCTCCCTTTGAGCTCGAAACACATAATGAAAATGGAGATTTTTTAATTAAGGTTAAAAAACAAAATATGATTCATGAATATATTTATGCTGCCCACCCATTTAGTGTGGTAGGCTGGGATGGATATAATTTCCCATACAAGTTTTCTATACATGATTTTGAACCAATAACTGGGAAAATTCATCAACCACCCCCAGTTCATCAAACATTTGAAACTAATAAATTTGTTATCTGTTCTTTTGTTCCAAGGCTTTATGATTACCATCCAAATTCTGTTCCGGCCCCTTACAATCATAGCAATATTGACTCGGATGAAGTAATCTATTATGTAGATGGAGATTTTATGAGCAGAAATGACATAAATAAAGGCAGTATTACCTTGCACCCAGCCGGCATTCCTCACGGACCCCACCCAGGAGCAATGGAAAAAAGTATTGGCAAAAAAGAAACTTTTGAGCTTGCTGTAATGGTTGATACGTTTAGTCCGTTAATGGTAACTGAAGAAGCTATCAATCTAACAGAGGGGCAATATCACACTTCATGGTTAAACAAAAAATAAAACACAAATAAATGGAATCAGCTAAAAGCATAGATGAATTACAAAATTTTAATTTTGAAGTAAAAAAAATATTTGATGATGCTCAGGATTTCCTTCCAATTATGGGAACGGATTATATTGAGCTTTATGTAGGTAACGCAAAACAAAGCGCACATTATTACAAAACAGCTTTTGGCTTTCAGTCCGAGGCCTACGCAGGGCTTGAAACCGGGAGAAAAGACATAGCTTCATATGTACTAAAACAAGGTAAAATAAGAATTGTTTTAACTACTTCAATGATAAAAGGTGGAGATATAAGTAAACACGTAGACAATCATGGAGATGCTGTAAAAATTATAGCATTACACGTTGAAGATGCCACCAAAGCCTTTAACGAAACTGTTAAAAGAGGTGCAAAGCCTTATCTACAACCTACAAAGGAAGAGGACAAAAATGGAACTATTATCAAGTCCGGGATTTACACTTACGGAGAAACTATTCATCTTTTTATAGAAAGAAAAAATTACTCTGGTGTATTTTTGCCAGGATACAGAAAATGGGATTCACATTACAACCCAAAAAACATAGGATTGAAATATATAGATCATGTAGTTGGAAATGTTGATTGGGATGAAATGAATATTTGGTGTAAATTTTATCAAGAGGTTATGGGGTTTGCTCAGATAATATCATTTGATGACAAGGATATATCTACAGAATATACAGCACTTATGAGTAAAGTAATGAGTAATGGTAATGGAAGAATTAAATTTCCAATTAATGAACCTGCCGATGGAATTAAAAAGTCTCAAATTGAAGAGTATTTAGACTTTTATAATGGTCCTGGAGTACAGCATCTTGCACTAGCTACAGATAATATTGCTGAAACTGTTAAGGAAATGAAAGAAAGAGGAGTCGAGTTTTTATATGTGCCTGAAACATATTATGATGACTTGTTGGAAAGAGTAGGAAAAATAGATGAAGATTTAAATACCTTAAAAGAACATGGAATTCTTATTGACAGAGATGAAGAAGGGTATTTATTACAAATTTTTACTAAGCCAGTTTTAGACAGACCAACTATGTTCTTTGAGATTATTCAAAGAAAAGGAGCTCAGTCATTTGGTAAAGGTAATTTTAAAGCTCTTTTTTCAGCAATTGAAAGAGAACAAAAAAATAGAGGAACCTTGTAACTTACTATTAACAAAATATATTTGGAACTCAATAGCGTAACAAAAAAACTACCAAAGTATTTACATAAGTTTATTGTCAAACAACCTTATGAGGAGTATACTGCTCAAAATCAAGCAGTTTGGAGATATGTTATGAGATTAAATGTCAATTCCTTAAAAAGAATTGCTCACGACTGTTATATTGAAGGTTTAAGCAAAACAGGTATCGATCCCGACCGAATTCCTGAAATGGAAGGAATGAATAGAATTCTCAAAGAGATTGGGTGGGCTGCTGTTGCTGTAGATGGGTTTATTCCTCCAAATGCATTTATGGAGTTTCAATCATATAACGTTTTAGTTATTTCATCTGAAATAAGAACAATAGATCACATAAAGTACACGCCAGCTCCGGACATAATTCACGAAGCGGCTGGACATGCTCCAATTATTGCTAATCAAGAATATTCTGAATATTTAAGAAGATTAGGTGAAATTGGCAGCAAAGCAATTTCTTCTCCAAAAGATGAAGAAATGTATGAAGCTGTTAGGCTTTTATCTATTTTAAAAGAAAACCCCAATTCAAGTAAAGAAGACATTGATAGTGCCAATAAAAATGTTGCCCGATTACAAAATGAAATGTCAGAACTTTCAGAGATGGCAAAAATTAGAAATCTTCACTGGTGGACAGTTGAATACGGTTTAATAGGAGATATTAATAATCCAAAAATATATGGTGCTGGACTACTTTCATCTATTGAAGAGAGTCAAGCTTGTCTTGAAAAAAGTGTAAAAAAAATTCCCTACTCAATAGATGCGGCAAATGTAAATTTTGACATCACAAAGACCCAACCACAACTGTTTGTAATTCCTGATTTTTCAAAACTCAGCTTTGTTTTGGAAGAATTTGCAAATACAATGGCTGTTAGAACTGGAGGGATCAAAGGGGTTAGAAAATTGATTGATTCAAAAAAAATGGGGTCAATTGAATTAAATACAGGAATTCAAGTTTCAGGTCAATTTAGCAATCTGATTCAAAAAAACAATGAGCCTGTATATTTTAACACAACAGGTGAAACAGCTGTTTCGATAAATGGAATAGAGCTAATTGGTCATGGGAAAGAGGCTCACCCTTATGGTTTTGGTAGCCCAATTGGAAAACTAGAAGGAATAAGCATGTCTATTGAAAATATGTCTCCAAAAGATTTAAAGGAATATGGAATAATTGAAGGAAAAAAGACAACGCTTAACTTTGAAAGTGGCGTGAAAGTAAAAGGTGAAATTATCACTGGCAAAAGAGATTTACAGGGTAAAATAATTTTAATTTCTTTTAAAGATTGTACAGTTACTTTCTTAAATCAAGTGTTATTTAAGCCGAGCTTAGGTATTTATGATATGGTTGTAGGTGAAAGTATAAAATCAGCTTTTGCTGGGCCAGCATCTCCAGACTCCTTTGATGACGTTTACTCAATTTCAGACAAAAAGACCACTAAGATAGTTTATTCTAAATCTGAAAAATATTTACATGTCCTTTACGAAAAAGTAAGAGCCCTAAGAGCTAATAAATCATTAGATGAAGAGATTATGTCACAAATATTTGTTGAAGTACAAACAAAATATCCTAAGGAATGGCTAATTTTACTAGAGTTGTTCGAACTAACCTATAGAAAAAAAATAAATTTAGCAGAAAAAATTCATCTGCAACTTTCCAAGCTAAAAGAAAACAAAGATCTTGATCAACTAATTTGTGACGGATTAGATTTAATTAAAAAACAATGATTTATGCAAACCTGGATTAAAATTAACAAAAACTCTGATTTTAGTATACATAACTTACCTTTTGGAGTTTACTCAATAGGAAATAAAAACAAAAGAATTGGTGTAGCTATTGGAGATCTGATTTTAGACTTAGAGTCTATCAATAAATTAGGGGTTTTTGATGAATTGAATATTAACTCAAATGTATTTGTCTCTAACTACCTCAATGATTTTATTTCTTTGGGTAAAAAAACAACCGTGAAAGCAAGAGAAATTGTCCAAAAAGAACTTTGTAATATATCTTCTGTTTTAAGAAATGACAAATCTATCTTTGTAAAACAAAAGGATGTAACTATGCATATGCCAGTGAAAATTGGTGATTATACAGATTTTTACTCCAGTATTGAACATGCAACTAATATTGGCACAATGTTTAGAGATCCTAAGAATGCTCTACTTCCTAACTGGAGACACCTACCTGTTGGGTATCATGGTAGAGCTTCTTCAATTATTCTTAGTGGACAAGACATATATAGGCCAAAAGGTCAAGTTATGTTAAATGATAATACAACTCCATCTTTTCAAGAATCTGCAAGAGTAGATTTTGAGTTGGAAATGGGGTTCATAATTGGAAAGAGCACTAAATTAGGAGAGGCTGTATCGACTAATGAAGCTGAAGATTTTATTTTTGGGAAAGTATTGTTTAATGATTGGTCAGCTAGAGATATCCAAAAATGGGAATATATCCCATTGGGGCCTTTTTTAGCTAAAAGTTTTGCTTCGTCTATTTCACCTTGGGTAGTAACATTAGAAGCTCTTGAGCCATTTAAAACTACTGGTCCAAAACAAGAACCTAAAGTTCTACCTCATTTAGAAACAAAAGGAGCAAAGAATTATGATATAAATTTAGAGGTTTTAATAAAGCCTGATAAAGAAAATGAAAAAACAGTAAGTATGTCAAACTTTAAATTTATGTACTGGAACATGTGTCAACAATTAGCACATCACACGAGCAATGGGTGTAATGTGAATGTAGGTGATATGATGGCCTCAGGAACTATAAGCGGAAAAGATGCTGAGTCTTATGGATCAATGCTAGAATTATCTTGGGCTGGCTCAAAACCTGTGAGTTTAAATAATGGTGATTCTAGAAAATTTATTGAAGATAATGATACGGTTATAATGAGAGGATATTGCCAAAAAGGATCTATAAGGGTTGGTTTTGGTGAGGTAAAAACTAAATTGCTAAAATCTCTTTAAATTATTTTTATGAAAAATATAAAATCTATAGATCCTATTAGTCTTGAAACAAAAGAGCTTCACAAAATTCTCCTATCCTCAATTGCACCTAGACCTATTGCATTTGCAAGCACAATTGATAGTAATGGTAATGTAAACTTAAGTCCATTTAGCTACTTTAATGTTTTTAGTTCGAACCCACCTATACTAATCTTTTCTCCATCTAGAAGAGTTCGTGACAACACGACTAAACATACATTAGAAAATGCAATGGAAACTAAAGAAGTAGTGATAAATGTAGTTAACTTTCCAATTGTAGAGCAAATGTCTAAATCTAGTGTAGAATATGAAAAAGGTGTTAATGAATTTATTGAAACTGGGTTAACTCAAGTTAAATCTTTACTAGTTAAGCCTCCTCGAGTTTTAGAATCTCCCATCTCTTTTGAGTGTAAAGTTCAAGATATCATTTCCCTTGGTGAATCTGGAGGAGCTGGTCAATTGATTATAGCTAAAGTTGTTCAAATTCATATTGACAAAAAGTTTATAGACAATAAAGGAGATATTGACAGTGAAAAGTTAGATTTAGTAGCGAGAATGGGCGGGGATTGGTATACAAGAACTACAAAAGAAAGCATGTTTAAAATTCCAAAGCCTTAAAATTGGAAGAGAAAATTAGATTAATATGGGATTTTAGAGGTCCTGACTGTGAAAAAACAGCTAAGCATTACAAAATTCATTTAACTGATTTTTTACACACAAACAATTCTGTATATTTTGATTTTGAGGATGAAAAAATAACTGAACATCATCACATTGTATATTTCACAGTCCTTAAAAGCAGTATGAAAGATTTTAGAGATAAGCTTAAACCAAACCGTGGAGAAATTGCTTCATAAAATTATGATTTTATAAAATGATACGTAAAGCAAATTCTAGTGACTTAAATAGACTTTTACAAATAACTAGGTCTTGTGCTAAGTTGATGGAATCAAAAAACATCTTTCAATGGAACGATAGTTACCCAAGCTTATCTGCATTTGAAAATGATGTTAATAATAATTGGCTATATGTAATTACAAAGGAAAAGGAAATAATTGGCTGTATTTGTATTTCTGATTTTATGGACAAAGAATATAATTCTGTTAAGTGGCTTACAAAAAACACTAATAATATTTATGTTCATAGACTCGCTGTAAGCCCATCCCATCAAAGAATGGGCTATGCCCAAGAAATGATGTCTTTTGCTGAAGATTTTGCAAGAGATAATAAATATTTTTCGGTTCGATTAGACACTTTTTCCAAAAATGCTCGTAATCAATCTTTTTATCAAAAAAGAGGGTATAAAAAATTAGGAAATATTTTTTTTCCTAAACAAAGTGAGTTTCCTTTTTATTGTTATGAACTTATATTATGAAGTTGTTAAAATATAGTCAAATAAATAAGCTTGCCATACCAGCTTTAATTTCTGGAATTGCAGAACCAATTCTTTCTATAACTGACACAGCTATTGTTGGAAACGTCAATTACAATTCCATGGAAGCTCTTGGTGCTGTAGGAATTGTTGGAACTTTTCTTTCCATGTTAGTTTGGGTTTTTGGGCAAAAGAGAAGTGTGATTGCTTCAATAGTTTCTCAGGCTATAGGTGCTAGAAAGGTAGATGAAATTAAGTCTCTACCTTCTCAAGCTATTTTTATAATTTTATTTTTAAGTCTCGTAATTATTGGGATAACTTATCCATTTGCTGAAAATTTATTTCGTTTTTATAATGCATCAGGCCTAATCTTAGACTATAGCGTGGATTATTATAAAATAAGGGTTATTGGAATTCCATTTACTTTAATTACAATAGGAATTTTTGGCATTTTTAGAGGACTTCAAAACACAATTACTCCAATGTCAATTGCAATTGTGGGAACTTTATTAAATATAGTATTAGATATAATATTAGTTTATGGAATTGAAGGGGTCTTAGCTCCTATGCATATATACGGAGCTGCTTATGCTAGTGTAGTAGCTCAAGTAACAATGGCTGGATTAGCTATTCTTTTATTGTATAAAAAAACTGAAATCACATTACAATTTAGTCTTCCTTTTAATGAAAAAATAAAAGATTTCTTATTAATGTTCTTTGATTTGATTATCAGAACATTGGCTCTAAACATTGCTCTATATTTTGGCAGCTCCTTTGCAGCAAGATATGGGGATGAATTTATTGCGGCCTACACAATTGCTATTAATTTATGGTTTCTTGGGGCTTTTATAATAGATGGATACTCAAGCGCTGGAACAATTCTTTCAGGAAAATTCTTTGGTGAAAAGTCCTATAATAAACTAATTGAACTATCCTATAAACTTAGCTTGATTGGAATAGTTTTAGGGGTGTCGATATTTGCTATTGGCATGATATTTTACAACTACTCAGGAATAATATTTACTAAAGAACAAATAGTTTTAGTAGAGTTTTATAATGTTTTCTGGATAGTTTTAATAATGCAACCTCTGTGTGCAATTGCATTTATTTTTGATGGAATATTTAAAGGGTTAGGTTGGATGAAAGAACTTAGAAACGTACTACTTTTTTCTACCTTTGTTGTTTTTATACCAACATTATTAATTACAGATAATTTAGGCTACAAATTAGAAGGAATCTTTTTGGCCTTTACACTCTGGATAATTGCTAGAGGTGCTCCATTAATCATTAAATTCTATAAAACTTGTGTCCCGCTTGTTCAAAAAATGTAAATTTGAATAAAAATTAATTGAATGTCTACAATAAGAATTACGAAACGATTTTCATTTGAAGCAGGACACGCTTTACATGGTTATGATGGAAAGTGTAAAAATCTTCATGGGCACAGCTATAAATTATCTGTAACTGTAATTGGCACTCCAGTTACTGATAAAACAAATCCAAAATTTGGAATGGTAATAGATTTTACAGACCTTAAAAGAATTGTAACAGAAGAAATTGTAAACAAGTTTGATCATGCTACTATTTTTAATAAAAACACCCCGCATGTTAAACTTGCTAAAACTCTTCAAGATGAAGGGCACAATGTACTTTTAGTTGATTATCAACCAACAACTGAATGTATGATAGCCGATTTTGCAACAAAAATTAAAGAAAGATTACCAATTAATTTAAAACTACATTCATTAAAGCTACAAGAGACTGAATCGTCTTATGCTGAGTGGGTTTCAACTGACAATAATTAAAATCTTTTAAATTGATAGTTTTACAAAAAAATAAAAAAATATATTTTGCTTCTGACAATCATCTTGGAAACCCAAGTTTTCAAGGAACTATTGATAGAGAAAAAAAGTTTGTTTCTTGGCTTGATCAAATAAAATCTGATGCGCAAGTTGTTTTTTTACTTGGAGATTTGTTTGACTTTTGGTTTGAATATAAGTCCGTTATTCCAAAAGGCTTTACTAGAACATTTGGAAAGCTAGCAGAGCTTTCAGATATGGGAATTCAAATTCATTTTTTTGTTGGAAATCATGACCTATGGGTTAGAGATTATTTTAAAGAAGAACTCAATATAGAAGTTCATTTTAATCCAAAAGAGTTTATTTTAAATGATAAAAAGTTTTTTTTAGGTCATGGTGATGGACTTGGCCCTAAAGACAAGTCTTTTAAACGACTTAAAAAAATCTTTACTAATCCTTTTTATCAATTTTTATTTAGATGGATTCACCCTGATATTGGAATCCCATTTGGCCAATACTTATCTCAAAAAAATAAAAAAAAATCAATCAAAAGTGATTTAATTTTTAAAGGTAATGATGAAGAGTGGTTAACAAAATATTGTAAACATAAATTAGAAAATAATCATTATGATTATTTTGTTTTTGGGCATCGACACTTACCTCTAGACATCAAATTATCAGATTCATCAACGTATTTTAATTTAGGAGACTGGATAAGTCATTTTACCTATTGCTCATTTGACGGCAAGGAAATGAAATTGTTAAAACACTAAGTCTTTTTTTCATCCTCAGTTAAGTCTAATTTTCTAAAACTTGGAGACACAAAAGCTGTTGCAACGGCAGTTAACATTGTGATGGTGCCTCCAAAAACTACAGCGGTAACCGTTCCCATTAATTTTGCTGTCAAACCGCTTTCAAAGGCACCTAATTCATTTGAAGATCCAACAAAAATAGAATTTACTGAAGCTACTCTTCCTCTTAGGTGATCTGGAGTTTTTAATTGAAGAATAGTTTGTCTTATTACCATAGAAATTCCATCAGTTAATCCATAAATAAATAGAGATAAGACAGATATCCAAAACAATGAAGAAAGTCCAAATGTGATTATAGATATCCCAAACGCAAAAATTGCAATTAATAATTTACTTCCAGCGTTTTTAGTAATTGGAATATAAGCGGCGATAAACATTGTGATTAAAGATCCAACTGCTGGTGTAGCTCGTAAAACTCCAAAAACCTCAGAGGGCTCCATTCCAACTGGGGTTTCAATTATTTCAGTTGCGTAAATAGGCAATAACGCTATTGCGCCACCAAATAATACTGCAACCATATCTAAAGTAATTGCGCCTAAAATTGCTTTTGAGTTGTATACAAAAGCAACTCCTTCTTTAAGACTTGTAAAAATATTTTCACCAATCTTGGGATTTAAAATTGGTTTTCTTCTGATAAATAAAAGTATTAACAGAGACAGAATAACTCCTGCCAAGACTACTCCCATAGAAGTATTAACTCCAATCCAATGAATTGAAAATCCTGCAAATGCTGGACCTAAAACAACACCCATTTGCCAAATTGAACTACTCCAGGTAGCTGCATTAGCGTAAGTTTTTTTAGGGACTATTAAAGCTACTAATGAAAAAATAGTTGGACCAAAAAAAGCTCTTATAAAACCTCCTAGAAATACCAATAAATAAATCAAATATAGAGTTGTCTGATTTGAGAGTATTTCTTTTGCGCCAGAACTAGTGACTATATAAAATCCGAAGCTGACAAAAAGAAATGCTATGATGCAATAAATCAATAAATTTCTTTTTTCTTTTTGGTCAACAATATGGCCAGCAAAAAGAGCCATTGAAACCGCTGGAACAACTTCCATTAATCCAATTAAACCCAGTGACAATGGGTTTTTTGTAATTTCCCAAACGAGCCATTCAACAATAATAAATTGCATAGACCAGGAAAAAACTAAAATAAACCTAACAACTAAAAAGATGTTAAATTCTCTAAATCTAAGAGCTGAATAAGGGTCTACTTTAATGTTTTGTTCAATCATTACTTTTTATGTCTAATAATTTTAACTGGATAGATTTTGCGCCATTCCAATTATTTTCAGCTATATTAAATACCCCGCTGAATTGAGCTTTGTTCTTTATCAAAGATAACTTATCTCCTAATCCAAATGCTATAGCTTTAAAAACATCCGAATTACCTTGTTTTAAAGATAACTTTAAATGTTTGTCATCTTCACCAACTGTCTTACAGTATCCAGTGTCTTTTAAGTTCTCAGACAAAAAAACAGGCTGTTTGTTAGATGGTCCAAAAGGAGCGAATTGTTTTAATATTCTAAAAAATTTTGGGGTTATATCTAATAATTGAATTTTCTCATCTATTGTAATTGTTGGGGTTAGCATTTTCTTTTCAATAGTTTTTTTAACATGTTTTTCGAAACTTGACTTAAAGGCTGAATAGTTTTCAGGCTTTAAAGTAAGTCCAGCAGCATATTTGTGTCCGCCAAATTGGATTAAGTGTTCTCTACAAGATTCAATTGCATTATAAACATCATAGCCTTTTACTGATCTAGCCGAAGCTGCTAAAACATCATTACTTTTAGTAAAAACTAAAGTTGGCCTATAATATTTTTCAATTAATCTGGAAGCTACAATTCCTATAACCCCTTTATGCCAATCTTTTTTAAACACAACAGTTGTAAAATTTTTTTGTTCTTCATTGTTCTCAATCTGTTTTAATGCTTGATTAGTTATAAGTTGATCTAAACCTCTTCTTTCTAGATTAAAATTGTCAATTTCTTTAGAAAAAGTTATAGCGTTATCAAAGTTTTCTTCAAGAAGTAATTCAACAGCATTATTACCATGTTTAATTCTTCCAGCAGAATTAATTCTAGGCGCTATATAAAATGAAACCTCACTTAAAGTTATTTCAGGCTTGTTAATACCTCTAATAATTGCTTTTAAACCAATAGTTGGAGAGGTGTTTATTATTTTTAAGCCAAAATAACAAAGTGTTCTATTTTCTCCGATTAGTGGAACAAGATCTGCCCCAATTGCAACTGCTACTAAATCTAAATAACTTTCAATGTTTGACTCCCAATCATCTTGGGATAGATCTAATGCTTGAATTAATTTAAACCCAATACCGCATCCACATAGATATTTAAATGGGTATTTGCAATCTTCTCTTAAGGGATTTAATACTGCAGCGGCATCTGGAATAGTTGTTTCAGGTTTGTGATGATCGCAAATTATGTAATCAATCTTTTTATTGTTCGCATAAGAAATTTTATCGATTGCTTTTATTCCACAATCTAAAGCGATAACTAAACTAAACTCATTATCTGCAGCGTAATCAATAGATTGATATGATATTCCATAGCCCTCATCGTATCTATCTGGAATATATGTACTAATTTGATTTGTTGAATTACTCTTTAAATACTTACATACTAGAGCAACAGATGTTGTTCCGTCTACATCGTAATCTCCATAAATTAATATCTTCTCATCATTTTTAATGGCCTCAAAAATTCTCTTAACTGCTTTATCCATATCCTTCATTAAAAAAGGATCATGAAGATGATCTAAAGATGGTCTAAAAAAAGTTTTGGCAGCTTTAAAAGATTTTATATCTCGGGAAACAAGCAAAGAAGCTGTTGTGTTACAAACATTTAATTCCTTTGACAGAGTTTTAATTTCTTTTTCTGAATCAGTGCTATTAACTTCCCAATGCATTATTTAATATTATGAAAATGAGATGATGTATTAACCTCTGCAAATTTTCTAAACATCTCCATAACACCACAATATTTAGTAACTGAAAGTTCTACTGCTCTGTTAATTTTTTCTTCATTTAAATTAGAGCCATAAAAATGATATTCCAAGTTGACTTTTTTATAATATTTTGGGTGTTCCTTTGTTAATTCGGCAGATGTATTCATTTTAAAATCAGAAAGCTTAATTTTCATTTTTTCTAAAATTGAAAGAACATCTAAACCTGAACATCCAGCAAGCGAAGAAAGCATTAAAACTTTAGGTCCTGAGATATTATCATCCTTGTTTGGTCCAGATCCTAGAGTTAAAGTAGATTCGTTTGGGTTTAAGGATTCAAATATTAAATCGCCCTTCCATTGTGTTGTGATTTTATCATCCATAATTTATTTTTGTCTTTGAATTATTATTACTATTTCTCCTTTTGGCTTGTTTTTAATAAAATGCTCCTCAAGTTCTTTTGAAGTTCCTCTAAGTGTTTCCTCAAACAATTTTGAAATTTCTCTAGAGATAGACAAATAAGTTTCAGGCCCCATAAATAATGAGATGTCTTTTAGTGTCTTTAGAAGTTTATGTGGAGACTCATAGATTACTATTGTTCTTTGTTCGTCTGCTAATTTTTTGAATCTAGTTTGTCTTCCTTTTTTTACTGGAAGAAAACCTTCAAATACGAACTTGTCATTAGGAAATCCTGAATTTACCAAGGCAGGGATTAATGCTGTAGCACCTGGTAAGCAATCAACCTCAATTTGGTTTTCAACACATTCCCTTACTAAAAGAAAGCCTGGATCTGAAATTGCAGGAGTTCCTGCGTCACTGATTATAGCAATCTTTAGCCCCGACTTAAGTTTTTCTATTACACTTTCTAACACCCTGTGTTCATTGTGCATATGGTATGAAATCATTGGAGTTTTAATTTCATAATGATTTAATAGTTTGCCTGACGTCCTTGTGTCTTCAGCTAGAATTAAGTCTGCTTTTTTAAGTATCTCAATCGCTCTAAAAGTAATATCTTTTAAGTTTCCTATAGGGGTAGGCACAATATATAGTTTACTCATGCTTTATATTTATTAAAAACTTTTTTAGATATTATTAAATTGATGATTGATTTTTGATAAATTTACGTTCTCAATATTTTTTGAAAAAGAAAACTTAACTAATAATAAAATTACAAAATGTTTCTTGAAAATACTTTGAAATACAACAAACAATTTGGATGGATTGAAGTAATCTGTGGGTCAATGTTTTCTGGAAAAACAGAAGAACTAATTAGGCGATTAAAAAGAGCAAAATATGCAAACTTAAAAGTTGAGATTTTTAAACCCAATGTAGATGTAAGATATGAAGACGATATGGTTGTCTCTCATGATGAAAATGAGATAATGTGTACCCCAGTTCCTGCGGCTGCAAATATTCCAATATTAGCAGACGGTTGTGACGTAATTGGGATTGATGAAGCTCAGTTTTTTGACGATGAAATTGTAAATGTATGTAATTTTTTAGCTAACAAAGGAGTTAGAGTGATTGTAGCAGGATTGGATATGGACTTTAAAGGGAATCCATTTGGGCCAATGCCAAATCTAATGGCCACTGCAGAATTTGTAACTAAGGTTCACGCGATTTGTACAAGAACTGGTGGTTTAGCTCATTACAGCTATAGAAAAGCCGAAAATGAAAGCTTAGTTTTACTTGGTGAGACAAATGAATATGAGCCGTTAAGTAGAGAAGCTTATTTTAAAAAATACCAATCTAAAGTTAATGACATAAAAGTAACAGACGCTGAACAAGTTATAACAAATAAAGATGTCTAAAAATCAGGGAACCTTTATTGAAGTAAATTTAAATTCACTACAACACAATTTCAATTTTATTAAATCAATAATTTCTGAAAAAACAAAAGTTCTAGCGGTTGTAAAAGCGTATGCTTACGGAACCGAACCTTCAAAAATAGCATCTTTTCTTGAAAAATTAAAAGTAGACTACTTTGCTGTCGCTTATACCTCTGAAGCTGTAAAACTTAGACAAGCGGGAATTAAAAAACCTATATTGGTTTTTCATCCTCAACCAGAAAATTTAAGTACCATTATAAAGCACAATTTAATACCAACTTTATATTGCTTTAAAATACTAGAACTCTTTAAAGAAATTCTAAGCAAAAAAAAAATTATAAACTACTCAGTTCATTTAAAAATAAACACAGGACTAAACAGGATAGGTTTTAATTCAAAAGAAATCAGTGAATTAATAGACTCAATTAACCAAGATAATTTTATCAAAATAGATGGAGTATATTCACATTTATCGTCAAGTGAAGACAAATTAGAGTTTGATTTCACTCAAAAACAAATCTCTCTTTTTACAAAGTCAGTTACAAAAATAATAAAAAACATTAGTGATAAGCCTATCGTACATCTTTGTAACACTTCAGGTATTATTAATTTTCCTGAAGCTCATTTTGATATGGTCAGATGCGGAATAGGTTTATATGGCTTTTCCAATAAATTAACCAAAAATAAAAGTCTAATTCCTGTGGTCAGTTTAAAGTCTTCAATTTCCCAAATTCATTTTATAAATAAAGGGGATAGTGTTGGTTATAATAGAGGATATATTACTGAAACAAATAAAAAAATTGGCACTATCCCTTTAGGTCACGCTGATGGAATTTCTAGACTTTATGGGAATAATAATGGTTTTGTTTTTATAAAAAATAAAAAAGCGCCAATAATTGGAAATGTCTGTATGGATATGTTAATGGTAGACATTTCTAAAATTAATTGTGAAGAGGGCGATGAAGTTATAATTTTTAATGAAAAACACAGTGCTGAAAAATTAGCAGAGTCTGCAGGTACTATTTCTTATGAATTACTAACTGCTCTATCACGAAGAATTGAAAGAAAATTTATAATTTAATTAAATGAAAGTAGCAATCATAGGGGCAACTGGTTTAGTTGGATCGGTATTATTAAAAATATTAAAGGAAAGAAAGTTTCCTTTAACTAAATTAATTTTAGTCGCATCTAAAAATAGCATTGGCAAAAAAATTAATTTTAATAGAAAAGCCTATGAAATTGTTAGTTTAGATACAGCTCTTAAGTTAAAGCCAAATATTGTTCTTTTTTCAGCTGGAAGCGATGTGTCTATTGAATGGGCGCCTAAATTTAAATTAATTGGATCTACAGTAATTGATAATTCTTCGGCATGGAGAATGGATTCGTCAAAAAAATTAATTGTTCCTGAAATTAATGCTCATTTATTGTCTAAAAAAGATAAAATTATTGCAAACCCAAATTGTTCTACTATTCAATTAGTCATTGCTTTATTTGAATTACACAATAAATTTAATATTAAGCGATTAGTTATTTCTACTTATCAATCAGTCACAGGAACTGGGGTTAAAGCTATAAATCAGCTAGAAAGTGAAACTATTGGAAAAGAATCCGAAAAAGCTTATCCGTACAAAATTTATAAAAATGCTATACCCCATTGTGACATTTTTGAAAAAAATGGATATACAAAAGAAGAAATGAAATTAGTAAATGAAACTAAAAAAATTCTTTCTGATGATTCTATTTCTATTACTGCAACTGCTGTCAGAATTCCTGTAATGGGAGGCCATAGCGAAGCTGTTAATGTAGAGTTTAGTAATCCTTTTGAAGTTAGTGATGTTTTAAAAATATTAAAAAACACAATTGGTATTACAGTTCAAGATGATGTTAAGCAAAGTTTATATCCAATGCCTTTAACATCACAAGGGAAAGATGATGTTTTTGTCGGTAGAATTAGAAGGGATTATTCAAAAGAGAATGCATTAAACTTATGGGTTGTAAGTGATAATCTTAGAAAAGGAGCTGCTCTTAACGCTGTACAAATTGCAGAATATCTGATTGCCGAAAACCTTTTGTAATTATGACATCTCTAATGTTAAAATTTAGCTAGAAATAAATTTTGTATTTTAAATTACTATTTTTATTTGTCTTTACTGATAATCAACCAAAAAATCATTTAATTCTACAATATGAAGAAATTTTTCATAATTATTTTACTGATTCTAGGAGTTCAATCCAATATTCATTCACAAGAAAGCAATGAAACATTTACAATATATTTAGTTAGACACGCTGAAAAAGATTTGTTTTCTAATAATTCCACAGACCCTCCTCTAACTAAATGCGGTGAGAAAAGATCAGAAAATTTAAGTACATTTTTAATGGATGTAGAGCTTGATGCTATATATAGCACAAATTACAACAGGACTAAGAACACCGCATTGCCAACAGCTATTTCTAAAAACATGGTAATTAAACAATATGATGCTCAAGATTTAGAAAGCTTTTCAAAATTCTTAATAAAAAATAAGCAAAATGCACTGGTTGTTGGACACAGTAATACCACAGGAGTGTTAGCCGGGCTTTTAGTAGGTCAAGAAATTGGAGCTTTTGATTTAAATATTTATAATCGAATTTATCAAGTGGTAATTTATAACAACCAAGGCCGACTTCATCTATTAAATACAGTTTTAGATTGTATTGATTAAACCATGATTAATTATTAAATCAATTATTGAATATTCGGACATTTGTTGGGAGGCAATTAAACTCCCTTTATAATACTATAAAATAAAAACATTTGTATCTTTAAGTTTTTAACAACTCTTTAAACAAAGCTTTTAACAATGAAAAAAAGATTTTTTTTATCAGTTCTTTGTTTAATCACTTTTCACATTTACTCTCCTGCCCAAAACGTAGAAATAGATAATTACTCAGTAAATAACTTAGGGCAGGTGCAATTGTCAATTGAGGCTGAAGCTGGCAAATACTATGTGCTTCATGCACAACATAGTCCAACATTTAATTGGGCAGTGTCAATCACAATTGGTGTCAATGGTACAATGATAATTTCAGAGTCTGGTGCGGCATACCCATTAGAAAACTACACTATAACAGAGCATGACATGGGAAGTCCTGATGACTACGATGGGGATGGTATAGATGATATTACTGAGTTTAATAACATGCCTACTGATGGACCTCTTAACTTCGCAGAAGCAATTGATTTTATTGATGGAGCTACTTCAATACCAGATGCTGAAACATTTATGAGTTTAGCCACGGTCAATAATGTTGGCTGGGCTCCTTTTCTAGATGATCAATTGTATGTTAAGTTCGGAATATTAGATAGAGATACATCTGAACCAAAGGTTTATTTCATTAATAGTAATACATATACGATACATGCAAGCTTTTGGAATGGAATTGATGCTACTGTTATTGGAGATGACAGCTCTGGAGAAATAGTTTTTAATCCTAATGACATTCTTCCAAATGGTATTATAGGGACCTACTCATTCAATTTTTCTTTTGGAGATGCTTATAATTTTGAAGACACACAAAGAACCTATGAATTATTAGCAGCTAGCATGCCTTTTTTACAAAATAACATGAATCATTTTATAGGTCAATCTTCTGAAAACAATCACATCAACAATTACGCAGAAGATTTTGTAGATTCTAGAATAGATGTAGTTTTAGAAACTGATGTTTTTGCTGAAGTTAATTATGTTCCTTTTCACGAGGCAGAAGGATATGGATTCTTTAGACATATGCAAGATCTTAATGAAACACCAGGCAGTAGAGATATTGTTCTTTACGATGCATTACCTAATTCTTTGCCTAGAGTCGGAGGAATAATTACCTCAGTTATGCAAACCCCACTATCACATGTTAACTTAAGAGCTATTCAAGATAATGTACCAAATGCATATATAGCAGACCCATTATCAAATAATGCAATATCAAGTCTTTTGGGGAACTACATTTATTATAAAGTTGAAAGCGAACAGTTTGAAATTAGAGAGGCTACTTTAGCTGAAGTTAATGAATGGTATGAAGATCTTAGACCCACAGAGCCTCAGATTCCAATTCGTGATTTAAGTATTACTGATATAGTTCCATTAGACGATATTGAATTTGAGATGTCTACTGCATTTGGTGCAAAGTGTTCTAACGTTGCAACCATGAGAGATTTTGGATTTCCGGAAGGAACAATTCCAGATGGTTTTGGTATTCCATTTTACTACTATGATGAATTTATGCAGTTCAACAATTTTTATCAAGAAGCACAGGTAATCTTAGGAAACCCTGTTTTTCACAATGATATTAACTTTAGAGTTGAACGGTTAAAACAATTTAGAGAAGATATAAAGGCGGCGCCTATGCCACAATGGATGCTAGATGATTTACAAGAAATGCATGATGATTTTCCTGAAGGAACTGCAGTTAGAGTTAGATCGAGTACTAATAATGAAGATTTACCCGGGTTTAGTGGCGCAGGACTATATACTTCTAAAACTCAATACCCTGATGAAGGTCATATATCTAAATCTATCAAACAGGTTTATGCTAGTATGTGGAATTTTAGAGCATATGAGGAAAGAGATTTTTATCGTGTCGATCATTTTATGGCAGCAATGGGAGTGTTATGTCATCCTAGCTTCCAAAATGAGCAATCAAATGGAGTGGGAATTAGCATTGATCCAATTTATGATACAGAAGACACCTTTTATTTAAATACGCAAGTTGGTGAATCGTTGATTACAAATCCGGATGAGAACTCGGTTCCAGAGGAGATTTTACTTTATGAAGACCCCAATCAAGGAGGGGGCTACCTAGTGTTAAGACTTTCCAACTTAGTTAATCCTGGAGAGCTAGTGATGGATCAAGTTTATCTAGATCAAATGAGGGAATATCTTTCTGTAATTCATGATGAATTTGCAATTCTTTATGATGTTGTTGGAGCAGAAGGTTTTGCAATGGATATTGAATATAAAGTTACTGAAGAAGATCAATTAATAATAAAACAAGCTAGACCATGGGTTTCGTTTTGGGCGGATATTACATCTGACAATGATTTGGGTGTTTCTGCAATTACAAGCCCTCAATCCTCTTCAAGTCTAGGAAGTGAAGAATTAGTAACAACAACAATTTCAAACAATGGTTTAAACGATATGAGTGATTTTAGTGTCGAGCTATTGGTAGATGGTCAGTCAATGGAAACTATTATTATAGATGAAACTATAGAGCCATTTAGCGAAGCTAATTATCAGTTTTCAGTACCTCAAGACTTTTCAACTATTGGTGACTATAATTTAACTTCAATTGTCAATCATATTGATGATGAATACGAAAATAATGATACTTTAAGTGTTCTTTTAAGAAAAGTTCACCTGCTAAATGGAGAGATTTCTCTTGGTGAGTTAGAAGTTATTTGTGATGATATCGTTGAATTAGAGGCTGTAGTTTATAACCATGGTGAAGAAACTATAACGGAACTTGAAATTGAAGTCGTTGTTAATGATTTAACAGTTGATGTTATTGACGCAGAAGTAAATATTCCATTCGAACAGCAAGGTACACTAACAATCGCAATTGATGACAACCTTGAGCAAGACAATAATATTACTCTGAATTTGTTAGATATTAATAGCCAGCAAGATGAGGATCTAACCAATAATTCAGCCACTGTAAGCACAAGTCTCGATTCAAATTATGATATTATTACACTAGTGATTAATGCGGATGATTATCCAGAAGAAACATCATGGAAGCTTTTAGATGAATCTAATCAAATAATTGCCACTGGTGCTTTGGATAATGACACAGAAGTGTTTACTGAAGATATTTGTGTGGACTATAGTTCTTGCTTCTCTCTTTATGTTTATGACTCTTATGGTGATGGTATTTGTTGTGGTTACGGCTTTGGGGATTTTCTAATCTTAGATTCGTCTGATAATATTATTCTTTCCAATAGTGGTGAATTTGACAACTTTGCACAGGAAGTGTTTTGTCTTGATGATTCGGGTTGTGAGATTACAGCCGACATTAATGTATCTCCAGTAAATTCTACATCTGTTCCTACAACTACTAGCTTTTGCTATGATACTGGACTAGACAACTCTTATTCTTTTACTAGTCTTGATGGAAGTCCAATGAGTCTTACTATTAACTCTGGGCAAGTAGAAAATGGATATGATGAATTAATAATCCTTGACTCTGATGGAACTGAACTTTACAACGGATATGGTGCTGGTGGAGATGTTTCTGGATTGACTTTCCAGTCCTCTGGAGATAATATAACTCTTATCGTTCAAGAAGACGAAAGTATAAGTTGTGTAAGTAGTGGTTACAACCCAATAGATTTTACTGTTGCTTGTGCTACTTGTGTAAGTCCTATTGCTGTCAATGATGGTACAATTACAATTAACACAAATTCTGGCTTAAGTCCATTTGAGTATAGTATTGATAATGGACAAACATTCTTTGATTCTAATACTTTCAGCAATTTAGCTCCAGGAGATTA